>Ga0209949_1000304_pt1 | contig 26653 bp, 25 predicted proteins | sample SalPonC_black_MG_FD_185711 | JGI IMG/M metagenome (GOLD analysis project Ga0209949, IMG submission 185711) | Salt pond soil microbial communities from South San Francisco under conditions of wetland restoration - Salt Pond MetaG... | ecosystem: Environmental > Aquatic > Marine > Intertidal zone... | reverse complement strand
GGATTATAAATCAGGAATAAGATATTGGTTTTGAAAGAAAAATGGCGGTGGGCCAGGGATTCGAACCCCGGGACGGCTACTAACCGTCGGCGGTTTTCAAGACCGCTGCATTAAGCCACTCTGCCAGCCCACCTTTTCTCTTCAGCCGTCATCGCGACAGCGCCGTATGATACCGGAATAGCCTGCTCTGTCAACGCCCTGCAATGATCAGTGGTATCCTTTACCGCAGACTGACTCATAAACCGAACTTCATCGTATTCAGGGGAATCTTTCGGAACCTTTGTGGTCTGAAATGATTGAAAGTTAGGATTTCGCCATTACTATGGAAAGGAGTCCAGGATGCGGCGGGCCTTGGCCCCTTGCGCCATATTAGCTGTTTTAAAATGGCTGTTAAAAACCGGAGATGAATCAGAATGGAAAACAGAGGATATAACGTCCAGAAAACTCAGGGCATAACCATCAATCGTGGCTCTGGCACCGCCGCGATCAGCCCCGAGGCATCAAAAGTTCTGCGCAATACCTACTCGCTGCTTGCCATGACGCTGCTGTTCAGTGCAGTGATGGCAGGGGTGTCAATGGCGATTGGCCTGGGTCAGGGAGCAGGTCTGATCTGTATGCTGGCTGCGATCGCTCTGGTCTGGTTTGTTCTTCCAAGAACTGCCAACAGTTCCGCCGGCATCGGGGTTGTGTTTGCGTTTACAGGTCTTCTGGGCCTTTCGCTGGGCCCGACTCTGACCTATTACCTGGCACTGTCTAACGGCGGTCAGGTTGTCATGCAGGCCCTGGGTGGCACTGCAATCGTATTCTTTGCCCTGTCGGGCTATGTACTGACCACCAAGAAAGACTTCAGCTTCATGCGCGGCATGCTGGTTGCAGGCCTTGTGGTTGTAATCATAGCCGCTGTAGGTGCCCTGGTTGCCGGCATGTTCGGTGTTAATGTCACTACCTTCCAGCTGGCAATCAGTGCGGCCATTGTGTTCCTGATGTCCGGTTTCATCCTGTATGACACCAGCCGGATTGTGAACGGTGGCGAGACCAACTACATCATGGCGACAGTCGGCCTGTTCCTGAACATCTATAACCTGTTCCTGAGTCTGCTGCACCTTATCGGCGCCTTCTCCAGCGAATGAATACCAGCTTGACCGAGCAGACAGAAACCCCGGCAGATGCCGGGGTTTTTACGTTGGTGATTACCGGCGCGCCCTATTCCTCCCAGGCACCGCAAACAGCATTAGACTTTGCCAGAGCAACGCTGGCCGCCAATAAACGAATTGACCGGGTGTTCCTTTATGGTGACGGCGTCCATCTTGCCTCCCGCCTCACTACGCCCCCATCCGATGAAGTGAACCTTTCGGAAGCCTGGGCAGGCTTTCTGGCCGAACACCGCATTCCCGGGGTTGCCTGTATTGCATCCGCCCTCAGGCGAGGTCTTGTCAACGAACCGGAAATGCAGCGTTACCAGCTACCCGCGTACAACCTGCGCGCGCCCTTTGAAATAGCAGGCCTGGGCGAATGGGTCGACAGCGTTGCCGCCGACTCCCGGGTTCTGTATTTCCACAGGGGCAACTGACATGAGCACGCTGATCATCATAGACCAGTCGCCCTATGGCTCCTGGGAAGGCCGGGAAGCGCTGGATATGGCCTTCTCCCTTGCTGCGTTTGATCAGCCTGTGTCGCTGGTTTTCTGCGGCGCCGGGGTGAACTGGCTGCGTGCGGGGCAGGACGCGGCCAGCGTTGAGCAAAAATCGGTAGAGCGGAACCTCGCTGCGGCACCGATTTTTGGCGTGGACGCCCTGCTTGCAGATAGAATCGCCTGTGATCAGTATGGTCTCGCCGAAACAGACCTGCCTGATCATGTCGCCGTCACCGACTTTGATCCGGACCTGCTCGGTCGCTTTGATCACATTGCGTTTGCTGGCTAGTGTCCCGTCTGGCTACTTCGTTAACCTACTGAGCCACTGACACCATGACCCCACTGAAAACCCTGCATATCCTCAACAAGCCACCGGAACACCCCCGTCACGCCGTCTGTCTGAACGCTATCGGACCTGAGGACGGACTGCTGTTGACCGAGAACGGGGTTCTGGCGGTGGTAAAGCCTCTACAGGTAGATGGCGGGCGATGCTTTGTGCTGGAACCTGACCTGGAAGCACGGGGACTGGCCGGGCAGATTGGTGACAATCAGCTTGTCTCATTTGGTGACATGGTGGAACTGGCCGCATCAGCAGCAAACGTCATAAGCTGGTGAATCATGACTGACAATTTTGCAATGCCCGAGCGCAACGACGAAGGATTTCTGGAGAATCAAGACGAGTGGACGCCGAGAATTGCCGAGGCCATCGCCGCTGAAAGCGACATTAACTTATCCAGTAATCATTGGGAAATCATAAGGTTCCTGAGGCTTTTTTATCAGGATTATGAAGTTTCTCCGCCATCCAACCGCCTCTTCGTCAAGGCAGTGAAAGAGCGGTTTGGCGAGGAAAAAGGCAACAGTATTTACCTGATGCAGCTGTTTCCCGGCACACCGGCAAAAACCGCCTGTCGCATTGCCGGGCTGCCCCGGCCCACTAACTGCCTCTGAAGCTGCCAGCGTTCTCTGCCCGGTTTCGCTAACCTGCAAGCCCGTTGAGAACCAGAAACTGCAGAGCACCCGCAAGCAGCCCAAGGACACCGCCTACCAGCATCAGTTGTAGCTCTTCTTCACGAAAAGCAGGCCGCAGGATATCCTGAAATTCCTCAGGGCCCAGCGCTTTCATCTGCTCTGCCAGTGCTTTTGCAACCACCGGCGCCCGTTCATGGTTGAACCTGGGGTCGCTGAATACATCATGGGTCGCCAGCACCGCCTTCTGGTTAATGGCTTTTTTCAGGTCGGTATAGCCGGTCATGCCAACCGTCACCTGTGCCGTCAGCTTCATCACCAGGGAGTGATCCAGCAACGGCCTGAGGTGCTTCTGGATAATGGCGCGGGTCCGGTCGCCATGACGGCCGTCGATCATGGCATCTGCCACCTTCTCTACGGTGATCAGTTCCTCAGCGACAAGTCGGGCCCAGACATCACTGATCTCTGGCTGACGCCTGAGGAACAGCCCCTGTACCCTCCAGAACAGGATACGCCGTGGGCGAAGCGGCCTGAATATCAGATTGATGGCAATCCAGTTGGTCAGAAAACCGACCACAAGACCGGCTACAGGCAACAACCACGGTTCCGGATAGTGTGACCACAGGGGCGCGACAAAAGCGCCCAGAAGGCCACCAATAAGAGCGCCACGGGTGATCACGGAACGCAACTCGGCCGACCCCGCCTGCTGGAAAATACGGTTCATCAGATCCGGATGGGATTCGAGCTCGTGACTGAGGAGTGCCTTGAGGTCTACCAGGTCATTCAGATCATCGCCGAAATCCTCGACCAGGGATTCAATCCGCTGCGGCAATTGTTCCCGGCCCCAGCGGTAAATGCGATTGCGGACGAATAACGGCAGGTTGTCCCAGAGCACCGGTTGAAGTTCGTACATGACTTCGTCGATGTATTCATCCATGCGCGGACCGACCCGCGAGACGATCTGCAGGACAATTTTCTCCGGCTCCAGTTGGCGATAGATCTCGTTAAGGTCGCCAAACCTCCGTAGCGTGCGATCAATGCAGATGTGGGCCATTTTTTCCGCTTTACGGGGAATCACGCCCTGCCAGCCAATAGGACCAAGCCCCACAAACTGTACCGGGTAGAACGACATCTGGATGGCCAGCCAGTTTGTAAACCAGCCGACCAACGCCGCTACCACCGGCACTGAAACAAGCGCTAGATCAACCAAGAGGTGCCCCAGTCAGAGAACAGATCGGTATAATAATACGGATCCCTTAAGCCTGTGTATGCGGCTATCGTGCGCAAAGGCATCAGCATGGGGGGCAACAGTCGAACAGACACAAAAAAGCCGGCACCCGCCGGCTTTTGCTGACCCGAGCTCACCCCATCGGCTTACTGATAGTAAGCGTTTTCCGTGTAGGTATGGTCGGTGACGTCGCGGACAGAAGTGATTTCAGGCACTCGTTCCCGAAGCGTGGTTTCAACGCCCTGCTTGAGAGTGAGACTGACCGCACTGCAACCCTGGCAGCCACCACCGAAGCGAAGAACAGCCACAGACTCATCTGCTACTTCAACAAGGGATACTTCACCGCCGTGCGCAGCCAGGTTTGGATTGATTTCCGAGGCCAGCACATACTGGATACGGTCCGGCAGGGGTGCATCATCATCCACCTTGGGAACCTTGGCATTCGGCGCCTTGATGGTTAGCTGGCCGCCCATCTGGTCCTTGGAGTAGTCGACATAGGCTTCTTCCAGGAAAGGCACGGAATTATGGTCGAGATAAAGCGTGAACTTTTCGAGATCCACCTGTTCGTCGGTTGGCACGATCTCGTTTGGCGGACAGTACGCCAGGCAGGTTTCGGCATTCTTGGTGCCCGGCTGGGTCACGAAAATCCGGACACCCATACCTTCGACGTCCTGTTTTTCGATAAGCTGCGCGAGATAGTCCCGTGCGGGATCTGTCACTGTCACCAAAGCCATAATCACATCCTGAGAGTCTGTTTTATAAAGTACGTATTCTATTTTAAGTGAGTTCGCGCCAACATGAAAGACCAAGTAATTCACTCAGGTTTTCCAGCAGGACGACAAAATGCATTTTTGCTATGATCCGGCGCCTGTCAATCAAACATGAAACCCGGAAGAACCGTTATGACCGATCGTGAAAACCGCCTGGGGCAGCTGTATCAGGCTCTCGAACACCGTATTGTCGTGCTCGATGGCGGTATGGGCACCATGATCCAGAACCTCAAGCTGGACGAGATTGCGTTCCGGGGCGACCGGTTTGCCGACTACGATCACGAAGTCCAGGGTAACAATGACCTGCTGAACCTGACCCAGCCTGCCCTGCTCCGCACTATTCATGCCGACTATCTTGAAGCCGGCGCAGATATTATCGAAACCAATACCTTCAATTCCACCCGCCTGTCCCAGGCCGATTATGGCCTTGAATCCATTGCCGCAGAACTGAATGTGGCCGCTGCCAGGCTGGCCCGGGAGGTCGCCGATGAATTCACTGCGCGTAATCCTGACAAGCCGCGTTTTGTTGCCGGCGCGGTCGGGCCAACGTCGCGCACGGCTTCGATCTCGCCGGACGTCAACCAGCCTGGCTACCGCAATGTCGAATTCCAGACTCTGGTAGACAATTACTACGAGGCTGTTCAAGGGCTGGTGGAGGGCGGATGCGACCTGATCCTGATCGAAACCATTTTCGATACCCTCAATGCCAAGGCCGCGATCTACGGCACCCAGCAATATTTCGAAGACTGCGGCGTTAACCTTCCGATCATGATTTCCGGCACCATCACCGATGCGTCGGGCCGCACTTTGTCCGGCCAGACGACTGAGGCGTTCTGGAATTCAGTCGCCCACGCCAGACCAATTTCCGTCGGCCTGAACTGCGCACTCGGCGCGGATGCTTTGCGCCCATACGTCAACGAGCTGTCGGCGAAAGCGGATACCTATGTCAGTGCCCACCCCAACGCGGGTCTGCCCAATGAATTCGGCGAATACGACCAGACCCCGGAAGAAATGGCCGAAATCATCGAGGGCTTTGCCAGAGACGGCTTCCTGAACATTATCGGGGGCTGCTGCGGTTCGCGGCCTGACCATATTGAAGCGATTGCCAGGGCGGTGGCCAAGTATCCTCCCCGCACAATTCCATCACCCGAACCCGCGCTGCGACTGTCTGGTCTCGAGCCCTTTACCGGCGATCAGAACACCCTGTTTATCAACGTCGGTGAGCGCACTAACGTCACCGGCTCCAAGCGTTTTCTGCGCCTGATCAAGGAAGAACAGTACGAGGAAGCTCTCAGCGTCGCCCGGGACCAGGTCGAAAACGGCGCCCAGATCATCGATATCAACATGGATGAGGGCATGCTGGATTCCCGGGAGGTCATGGAGACCTACCTGAAACTGGTGGCTTCAGAGCCCGATATTTCACGGGTTCCGTTGATGATCGATTCCTCGAAATGGGAAGTCATCGAGGCCGGCCTGCGCTGTATTCAGGGCAAGGCGGTGGTGAACTCCATCAGCCTGAAAGAAGGCGAGGAAGAGTTCCTCAAGCGGGCGAACGACTGCCTGCGCTATGGTGCTGCCGTGGTGGTTATGGCATTCGACGAAGATGGCCAGGCCGATACCTTCGAACGTAAAACCCAGATCTGCAAACGCTCCTACAACCTGCTTGTGCGCAAGGGTTTCAACCCTTCCGACATCATTTTCGACCCCAACATTTTCGCCATTGCCACCGGTATTGAGGAGCACAACAACTACGCGGTGGATTTTATCAATGCCAGCCGCTGGATCCGTGACAATCTGCCCCACGCTTCGATTTCCGGCGGTGTGAGCAACGTGTCTTTTTCGTTCCGGGGCAACGATGCCGTGCGTGAGGCCATTCACTCCGTGTTCCTCTACCACGCCATCAAGGCCGGCATGAACATGGGCATAGTAAACCCCGGCCAACTGGTGATTTATGACGACATTGATCCGGAACTGAAAGAACTGGTTGAAGACGTGGTGCTGAACCGCCGGGACGACGCCACAGATCGCCTGCTGGAAATCGCCGAGCGTTATCGCGGCAAGGGTGGCAAAACCCAGGAAGAGGACCTTGCCTGGCGCGAATGGCCCGTTGAAAAGCGACTGGAGCATGCGCTGGTCAAGGGCATCACCGGCTATATTGTCGACGACACCGAAGCCTGCCGCCTGCGTGCCGAGCACCCGATCGAGGTCATCGAAGGGCCGCTGATGGACGGCATGAACGTGGTCGGCGACCTGTTCGGCGACGGCAAGATGTTTCTGCCCCAGGTAGTGAAAAGTGCCCGCGTGATGAAGCAGGCGGTAGCTCATCTGATTCCCTTCATCGAAGCCGAAAAATCCGAGGGTCAGAAGGCAAAAGGCAGGATACTGATGGCGACGGTAAAAGGCGATGTCCATGACATCGGCAAGAATATCGTTGGCGTGGTGCTGCAGTGCAATAACTACGAAGTGATCGACATGGGCGTCATGGTGCCCTGCGACAAGATCCTCGATCGGGCCATAAAAGAAGATGTCGATATCATCGGTCTCAGCGGCCTGATTACTCCGTCTCTGGATGAAATGGTTCACGTGGCAAAGGAAATGCAGCGGCTGAATTTCAATATTCCACTGATGATTGGCGGTGCCACTACTTCCAAGGCCCACACGGCGGTAAAAATTGAACCCCAGTACAGCAACGATATTTCGCTTTACGTCTCGGATGCCTCGCGCTGCGTTAACGTGGCGTCGCAGTTGCTGAGCAAAACCGGCAAGACCAAACTGGTTGAAGACACCCGAACCGAGTACGAGGCCGTCCGTGAACGTCGCAAGAATCGCGGTGAACGGACCAGGCTGGTTTCCCTCAAGGAAGCCCGCGCTCGCGCGCCAGAGATTTCATTTGCAGGCTACCAGCCGCCGAAGCCGGCGTTCACCGGTGTCAGGACCTTCGAAACCTACGACCTGGCGGCGCTGGAGAAGTACATTGACTGGTCACCCTTCTTCGTTTCCTGGGATATTGCCGGCAAGTACCCGGCGATTTTTGATGATCCGAAACGGGGTGCTGCTGCCAGGAGCCTGTTCGAGGACGGCCAGCAGATTCTGCGCCGGATGATTGACGACGGGCGGGTCTCTGCAAAGGCCGTCATCGGCTTCTGGCCTGCCAACCGCAGGGGTGACGATATCGTGTTGTACACCGATGAATCCCGTACCGAAGAGTTGACCATACTTCACCACCTGCGCCAGCAGGACGAAAAATCGAAGGGCAAGTCGATGGCGGCGCTGTCGGATTTCGTGGCGCCGGAGCACGAGGGCCCCGCCGATTACGTTGGCGGCTTCGCAGTCACGACCGGCATTGGCGCCGAAGAGTTCTCGCTGGAATTCAAGGACCGCAACGATGATTACAACGCCATCATGGTGAAAGCGCTGGCTGACCGGCTGGCCGAGGCCTTCGCTGAGTGCATGCACGAGCGGGTCCGGAAGGAGTTCTGGGGTTATGCCGGTGAAGAGCAGCTTGGCAACGATGACCTCATTCGCGAGCGTTACCGCGGCATCCGTCCAGCCCCCGGCTACCCCGCCTGCCCCGACCACACCGAGAAAGCGACGCTGTTCAGGCTGCTTGATGCCCCCGCAAATGCAGGCATCGAGCTGACCGAGCATTTTGCCATGTATCCTTCAGCCGCTGTTTCGGGCTGGTATTTTTCCCATCCGGAATCAAAATATTTTGCGGTTGGCAAGATTGGCGCGGACCAGGTGGAAGACTACGCTGCACGCAAGGGAATTTCGAAAGCCGATGCCGAGCGCTGGCTGGCACCCAGTCTGGCCTACGACCCGGCGGAATAATGAGGATTGAGAAAATGAACAGCGGCAACAACGAGCGACCAGATACCCGCCCCGGCCGCCGCAAAGGCCCCGGGGTATTGAAGATACTTCAGAGTGTTCTCGCCGGCGCCCTTGGCGTACAGTCTGACAAACGCCGTCATGAAGACTTCTCGAGCCACAGTCCGTGGCCCTATATCATCGCCGGGATTATTTTCACCGCCGGCTTTGTGGTGACCCTGATCGTGGTTGTGAAACTGGTACTGGCAGGTCAGTAACCTACTGGCCCGCCACCCAGAAAACGGCAGCGGCAACGGCAAGCACTACCAGCAGAACGGCAGCAACGGCATCGGCCTGGCTGTCAGAGGTAGCAGATTTTTTCATGACCATTCTCCCTGTAAGTAGTTGTGAGTTGTTTGATTCAAACAATCCCTGCACTGATATTATGCGCCAATCTATGTGTTTGGAAGCCGGGAGTCTACTCCTTTATAGCGGATTCTGGCAGAACCTTTATCGCTAAAATCGATTAACATATTTAGAAATAATCATTTTAAGAATAACGGAGCGATGATATTCTGCCGCCAAGATAGCACACAGCTCCGGTTTTCAGTTCTTTATCAGGACAACCCACACTATGTACGTTTACGACAAGCACGATCGGCAGATAACCGCCGAGCGGGTTGAACAATTCCGGGACCAGACCAGGCGCGCCCTGGCTGGCGACCTGGCCGAAGACGAGTTTCTGCCTTTAAGGTTACAGAATGGCCTTTACGTTCAGCGTCTGGCGCCCATGCTACGCATTGCCGTTCCCTATGGCATGCTGCGGTCGAACCAGCTGCGCAGACTGGCCCGGATCACCCGTGATTACGATAAAGGCTATGCCCACTTCACAACCCGTCAGAACGTGCAATTGAACTGGCCCGCGGTGGCAGACGTTCCGGATATTCTGGCTGAGCTTGCAGAGGTCGAAATGCATGCCAACCAGACCAGTGGTAACTGCATCCGTAATACCACAACGGACCAGTTTTCCGGAGTCCAGGCAGACGAGATTGCCGACCCCCGTCCCTACTGCGAAATTATTCGCCAGTGGTCGACCTTTCACCCTGAATTCGCGTTTCTGCCCCGCAAGTTCAAAGTTGCCGTGAACGCGTCCGAGCACAGTGACCGCGCCGCCATTCAGGTCCACGACATTGGCCTGCAGCTGGTTCGCAATGGCCGCGGCGAGCTGGGCTTCCGGGTTCACGTTGGTGGCGGTCTGGGCCGCACCCCCATGGTCGGCCCCGTTATTCGCGAATACCTGCCGGAGAAAGATCTGCTGACCTATCTTGAAGCGGTGTTGCGGGTATACAACCGCTACGGCCGTCGGGACAACAAGTTCAAGGCACGCATCAAGATTCTGGTTAAGGCGCTGACGCCGGACGGTTTTGCTGAAAAGGTTGAGGCAGAGTGGGCGCACATCAAGGACTCCCCCACCCAACTGACCGATGAGGCAATCGCGAAGTTCCAGACCTACTTTACCGAGCCGGCCTATGAGGAGGTTCCCGACGCTGCGGACAGGCTGGCAACCCAACGCTTTGAAAACCGGGCATTTGACCAGTGGATCGCCAACAACGTGGATACCCACAAAAAGCCCGGTTACGCCATTGTCACGCTGACCATGAAAAAGACCGGCACGCCCCCCGGCGATGTCAGCGACCGGCAGCTCGAGCAGATCGCGGACCTGGCGGATGAATACAGTTTTGGCGAGGCTCGTGTTACCCATCAGCAGAATGCAGTGCTGGCCGATGTACGCCAGGACCGACTGTATGAGCTCTGGCAACTGATCCGGCCGATGGGCTTTGCCACGGCCAACCTGAACAAGCTGACCGATGTCATCTGTTGCCCCGGCGGCGATTACTGCTCCCTGGCAAATGCCAAATCGATTCCGGTAGCGGAAGCCATCCAGCGTAAATTTGAAGACCTGGATTATCTTTACGACATCGGCGACCTGGACCTGAACATTTCGGGCTGTATGAACGCCTGTGGTCACCATCATGTCGGCAATATCGGCGTACTGGGCGTGGACAAGAAAGGCCAGGAGTTCTACCAGATCAGTCTGGGTGGTTCGTCCCATCATGACGCAGCAATCGGCAAGATTCTTGGTCCGTCCTTCGCGCGGGATGACATGCCTGAGGTCATCAAGAGCATTATTGATGTCTACGTGGACAACCGCACCCGGGAAGAAGCCTTTCTGGACACCTATCACCGTATCGGGATTGATCCCTTCAAGGAGCGGGTTTATGCCTGAAGTCATCACTGCAGACGGCAGTATCATTAATGATGATTGGGTGGTTGTAGAGCGCCCGGCAGAAGGAGAGTCGCTGGATCTGCCTGATCAGCCTGCGCTGATACCTGCAGACCTCTGGCTGGCTGGCAAAGAGCATTATGAAGGCCGCAGTGATGTTGGCGTCTGGTTCGACAGCCATCAGGAGCCGGAAATTCTGGAAGGCGTGGTCAACGAACTGGGTGTGATTGCCGTCAATTTTCCCAAGTTTGCCGACGGCCGTGGTTACAGCATCGCCCGTTTGCTGCGCGAGCGGCTTGGATATGAAAACGAACTACGGGCGATCGGCGACGTCTTGCTGGATCAGCTTCAGTTCATGAAGCGGTGCGGATTTGACCGCTTTGTCCTGCGGGCGGACAAGAACGCCGGTGAAGCCGTCCGGTGTCTGAACTTTTTCAGCCTGGGCTATCAGGCGGCAACGGACACCGATATTCCGCTTTTTCGCCGCCGCGCCTCCTGATTCATTGGCGAAGAACCGAACCAGGCCGCTGATTTCAGCGGCTGTGGTCGAGCACGATTTTGCCCGAGGAATTACCCTTCAGAAAGGCGTCCAGTGCGTCCTTCAGCTCTGCCCGGCCTATATCCCTGGCTGATGCTTCGGTGGCGGGACAGGCCCAGTCACCGGACAGATGGTCCCAGACCCGCTGTTTTTCTGTCATCGGAATTTCCACAGAATCAACGCCCAGCAGGTTGTTGCCCCTGAGAATGAAAGGCAGCACCGTGGTTTCCAGCTGAGGCCCGGCAACCAGCCCGCAGCAGGAAACCGAACCCCCCGGCAGGATCTGCTTGAGCATTTCCGCCAGCGGTCCGCCGCCCACGGTGTCAACGCCATTGGCAAATAATGGTTTCAGCATGGGTTTTTTCGTGGCTTCAAGCGCATCCCGACCCAGCACCTCGGCGGCACCCAGCTTTTCAAGGTTGCCAGCATGTTCGACCTTGCCGCTGACGGCGACAACCTCAAAACCGAGTCGTGAAAGGATTTCTACAGCGACGGTGCCGACGGCACCGCTGGCGCCGCTGACCACCACTTTGCCCTGTTCCGGTGTTGCACCCATGGTCAACAGCTTGGTCACACACAGGCCGGCAGTAAGCCCCGCGGTGCCGTAAATCATCGCCGTTCGTGCATCCCAGCCAGCCGGCATGGGCACAACCCAGGAGGCAGGAACGCGAATGTACTCACCAAATCCACCGTCTGTGTTCATGCCCAGGTCATAACCGGTAACCAGCACCTTGTCGCCGGCTGAAAACGACCCGGCGGAAGCTTCCACTACCTCGCCGGCCGCATCAATACCCGGGGTGTGGGGAAATTCCCTGGTCACGCCCTTGTTGCCGGAGGCTGACAACGCATCCTTATAGTTCAGGGAGGAATGGGTAACCCTGATCAGCACCTCATGGTCAGGCAAGTCGGAAATCTTCAGCGTTTGTTCCGAGCCAACATACTCACCGTTCGACTCCTCTACACGCCAGGCTCTGAATTCGGTTGTGTCTGTCATGATGGTTCCCTGTTGCCGTTGGCTTTACTGGATTTTCTGGTCCCGCAACGCACCAATGATGCGCCACACCGTATGTTCCAGTGCCGCGCTGGTAGCCAGCCCCAGCTTTTCTGGCAGCGTGCGTTTGCGCTGGTAAGACACCGAGATTACATCTGCCCGCTCGCAGGCTTCAATGAGATATTCGTCGGAGGTCTTGATTTCATCGATCAGATTCACCTCAAGGGCACGACGACCGAACCAGATATCGCCGTTGGCCACCGCAGACATATCCAGGGCCGGACGGCGTTCACTGACGTAATCCTTGAACAGACCATGGGTGTCTTCGAGGTCCTCGAGAAACTTTGCTCGACCTTTGTCGGTATTTTCCCCGAACAGTGTCAGAGTCCGTTTGTGCTCCCCGGCTGTCAGCACCTCAAAGTCCACATTGTTTTTCTTCAGCAACCGGTGGAAGTTCGGTAGCTGGGCGACAACGCCGATAGAGCCCAGAATAGCGAAAGGAGAAGCGACTATCCGATCGGCCACGCACGCCATCATATAGCCACCACTGGCTGCCACTTTATCAACACAGGCCGTCAGGCTGAGGCCTTTGGCGCGGATGCGATCCAGTTGCGCCGCTGCAAGACCGTAGGAATGAACCATGCCACCACCACTTTCAAGGCGCACCACAACCTCATCCTTCGCCGGATCTGCAACGCTGAGCACAGCGGTTATTGCACGCCTTAGCGGGTCAGTGTCACTGGCCTTGATATCGCCGTTAAAATCCAGAACGAAAACCCGGGCACCCTGCTCCGGCTGTTCATCACCGGCTTTCTTGTGCGAGGCCTTCTCCTCTTTCTGCCTGCTCTTTTCTTTCTTTTTCAGTAGCTTATGCCAAATTTTTCGTTCCCCGTCCGAAAGCAGCTTGGCCTGCAGATGTTCACGGAGCTTGCGATATTTTTCGTTAAGTTTTCGCACCTTCAGCTCGCCTTCCTCGCTGGCATCGCCCCTGTCTCTCTGGGCCGCTGCGGCAATCACCGAAATAATGACAACAAGAGCCACCACCAGGGTCGCGGTTTTAGCAATGAACAGTCCGAAATCGGTCAGGAATTCCAAGGTACTTCTCCAGTATCAGGCTTTATTAGAATATTGAGCTCAAGCGCCCGATTGTAACCGAGGTGGACACGGGTACAAGTCGGTCTGGGCGTTAAAGGGCGTGTCCGGGGGTTCTCCGTCATTTAAACAAGCGTTCGATCAAGGTTGACAGTGGTTTTCTGTCAGCCTAAAGTCGTAGGCCCAGCTCGGCTCCACGTGCGCCAATACCAATTATGTAAAAGGGTAAAATAATGTCCGTAGCTCAGGTATTCGACAAACTCGAACACAATTTCAACGCTGACGCAGCCCAGGGTCTGGATCTGGTATTCCAGTTCGAGATTGAGGATGACAAAACCTATCACCTGGTGATCAAGGATGGAACCTGCACCAAGGCTGAAGGCGCGCACGAAGACCCTTCCGTCACCCTGATCATGAATTCAGAGACGCTCAAGGGCATTGTGTCCGGCGAAACGGATGGCATGCAGGCCTTCATGGCAGGCCAGCTCCGGGCTGAAGGCGACATGATGCTGGCAACCAAGCTCGGCGAGCTGTTTGATATGGGCTGATCACCGGGCCTGAAATCACCAGAACAACCCTGCTTCGGGCCACGGAGCAGGGTTTTTATTATCCTGTCCGTCCCGCTTAGAGCCCGGCATCGTCCATAGAGGTTTCCGCCAACTGTAACAGCTCCATATTGCGCTCCTCCCTGCGACCGACACTCTCAATGTAATACTCCAGTGACGTCAGGCCATCGGCCAGCGCCTCCAGGACCTGGGGAGCGGGTGGCTCCTTGGAATCCAGCAGGCGATTCTGGATCGACTGGGCAACCCGGTCAAAAACCCTCGCAGCCTCCGGATCATCCAGCATATGCAGGCCGCCCCAGATACTGTGGAGGGTTGCTGGCAGATTGGCCAGGTGCAGCTTGTCATAATCCGACTCGATGAACGCCGTTATAGCCCTTTTCGCCAGTGTCAGTGCGCTTTTGGCCTCATCGGCTACAACATAGGTGGCTTCCCGCAGATACAGGGATTCCTCGTGAGTCTGGCGGCCATTGGCAAGTGCGTCGGTTTCAGAAGTGATACCACGAGTCACAATCTGCAGAACCGCATCTTCGATACCCAGGACCGAATCCGCCAGCAGGTAAAGTTCGTTTTCACCCGGCAGGCGGTCTTCCGCTTCCCACTGCCGGAGTTTTACGGCCTCGCTCCGGGCCATGGCTGCAAGCTGGTTCAGGTCCAGCATCACCAGGGTATTGGACAGCCGCTCCAGCGAATTGGTGATCGAGCTAAGTTCGGCCAGATCGGGTTCGATACCACGCTCGATGATATCCAGCTTGTCCTTGAGCTGGTTCAGCTCATCCTGCAACGCGGTAGACAGGGATTGCAGAACATCGAGACCCGGTCCATAAAGGCGGCGGGCGTGAGCTTCCAGCATGCTGTCGGGAAACTCGGTGGGCGCCAGCCCGAATGCGTTCAGGACCGAGACAACCTCGGGGTTGGCCGAACCGCTACGATACAGCAGATACACCAGTTCCCGGACCAGTGAGTCAGGGGCGGTCTTTGCAGTGGCAGTCCTGCCGACATAGACGACTTCACGGGAATATTTCTCAACCTGCACCAACAGGCGTTTACGGGCCTTGTTGAAACTCATGGCACGATCCAGCATGGCGTCAGCAACCATCGCCACCAGACACCACATCTGACCCATTGGTTCGCCGTGACAGAGCCTCACAAAACCCCGGGCCGAACGGCTGAAAAGCTTTTTGCTGACTATCCCGTTTTTTTCCCGCAGCATACTCAGCAGACCCACCTGGAATGTCAGGCGCATACGCCGGGCCAGAACTTCGTACTCAGCTTCATTGCCTTCAAAGGGTTCCAGCTTCAGGCTGCCGCAAAAATCCGGACGTTCGGCGACATCGACATCAAAAAAACACGATTCGGGATACGGCTTCTCCCGGCGCGCCTCGCGCAGGTCATTGATAACCGGCAGAAGCAGCTCGGGGTGATCAGCGCGCTGCTGATGGTAATACTCGACATACCGTCGGAGGATGAACAACGCACTGTTGAGGGTGGTAAGCAGGATGTTCTTGTCATCATTGGCGCCAACAGGGACGGTGTTGGCCATGGTAACCGCTTCTTCACACAGCAGGGTTCCGGCACGCAGTTCGACCAGCATGAAAATGCCACGAAGCTGGTTCAGATAATCGACGCAATTCTGCAGGTCCCCGCCCCGTTCGCGATTTTCCTGAAAGCGTTCGAGACTGGATTCAGCGTTTTTTATGGTCAGTTCGATCTCGTTTTTCACGAGATCGAAGGACTGTGATTTCGTCGCCATTGACGATTGAACCATAAACGCTACCTGTTATTTTTTTGCGGATACTACCACGCCCTGAAACTCGCGTTCTGCCCATTACTTATAACACAAAACTCAAGTAGCTCAAGAAGGTGAAAATGTAACAGTAGGTGACTTGATATTACGGTTTGAGCCGGCTCCAGACCGTATCGCCGGCCTTGTCTGCCAGCACCGCCATGAATTCATCGTGGGCGGCGGCCTCTTCATCACTGGCGGTGATAACCGGCAGGGAGAGCCGGTCCTGTGCCACCCGGCGCACGCCCACTCCACCACCGGCCAGATCGCTGTTTGCATCCAGCGAAAGCGCGGTCTGGCCGCCGGTCAGCAGCAGATATACATCCGCCAGTATTTCTGCGTCCAGCAGCGCGCCGTGCAATTCCCGGCTACTGTTATCGACACCGTAACGCTTGCACAGCGCATCAAGACTGTTTTTCTGACCCGGGTGTTTTTTGCGGGCAATGGCCAGAGAATCGATAACGCCACAGTGTTCCGTGGTCTTTCTTTTCGGCTTCAGGCGGGCAAACTCGGCATCCATAAAGCCCACGTCAAACGCCGCATTATGAATGACCAGCTCCGCGCCCCTGATAAATTCGAAAAACTCGTCGGCAACCTCTGCGAACACGGGTTTGTCAGCCAGAAATTCGTTGGTAATGCCGTGAATCGTGATGGCCTCGGCTTCTACCTCGCGCTCGGGGTTGATATAGACATGGTAATGACGCCCCGTCAATTGCCGCTCCATCAGTTCCACACAACCGATTTCAATAACCCGGTGGCCATCGGACGGATCGATACCGGTGGTCTCGGTGTCGAGCACTATCTGTCTCATACTGTCGGTCTCATCATTGGTTCATTGCGGATGCGCTCAGGCGTTAATCGATTCTTCAACACCTTTATTGGCCAGTTCGTCTGCCAGCTCGTTGCCAGGATTACCGGCGTGCCCTTTCACCCAGTGCCAGTTCACTGAATGTCGTGCGACTTCTTCATCAAGCTGACGCCAGAGATCCTCGTTCTTGACCGGCTTTTTCGCAGCTGTCTTCCAGCCGTTCTGTTTCCAGCGGTGCATCCACTCGGTGATACCTTTACGGACATACTGGGAGTCGGTATAGAGTTCTACCTCACAGGAACGCTTGAGTGTTTTCAGTCCCCGGATGGCCGCCATCAATTCCATCCGGTTATTGGTGGTGTCCGCCTCACCGCCATGCAACAGCTTTCTGGCATTACGGTAATTCAGCACTGCACCCCAGCCACCGGGTCCCGGGTTACCCCTGCAGGCTCCGTCGGTATAAAGGATCACCTTCTCCGTCATCGCAAGTCTCTCCTTTATTCCCCACAACAGCTCTTCTCGGAGTAGCCGCGCGACGCGCCAACGGCGCCTCTGGCCGGCAAAGAGATCACCTTCTGGCTGCGCCAGGCGGGTTTGCGTGGCAACCTCGAGTAAACCCGTTTTTTGGCAAGGATACAGTAATAGGCCCCGAGGGGAACCAACCGGTTAGCGCACAGGCGTTCCAGAATACCCCGACCTTCGCCAAGCGCCGAGGCCTGCAGCGGCGTCTTGAAAAAGCCGGACTCAACGGACTCGACCGAGAAATTCAGCAGCCGTAGCCAGTCCTCCATCCGTGACTTGAGCAGGAAGCGTCCACCCCAGGGCCCGGCGGGATACCTCGACACCAGGCGCCGCAACCCCCAGAGCCCCATCGGGTTAAAGCCAATCAGCAGAATCGAGCCTTCTCCGCGCAATACTCTGGACGCCTCTCTCAGCGCCTGGTGCGGATAGGGTGAAAAGTCCACAGTATGATGAAGAATGACCAGATCCATGGAATCACCGGGAAACGGCAGTTCATCAGCGTCGCATACCGCGACACCGTCCGGCATCCGGTCCTGCCAGTCCGGAGTGGTGAGAATTCGCTGGGAAAAATCCGTACCGGTGGCAAGCGGCAACCGGTGGCTCAGCGCAACATGAAGCTGCCGGGCACCGGTCAGTGGCCGGGTCAGGCGATCCACCTGCGTACGCTGGTCGGCAAGCAGCGCCTGCCCCAGCGGAGTCTGGAACCAGTCCTCGAAACTGCTGTGTCGCGCAGTGAAGTCAATCCGGTCAACCCGAGCCATGGCTGTATTCCTTGCAGGGCCCCGGCATAAAGTTGGGGCAGCAGAGTTATTGTTTTATCATAACAGTCACATTCCGACTGCACATGGATAAAACAATGCTGACGATGACACCGATTCCCGCCTTCAGCGATAACTACATCTGGTGCCTGGCTAACAGTGAAGACGGCAAAGCACTGATTGTCGACCCTGGCCAGGCCGACCCGGTTATAAAGCACCTTGAGACCCAGGGGCTGCAGCTGGATACCATACTGGTTACCCACCACCATCCTGATCATACCGGTGGCATCCGCAAACTCGCCTCGCTCAACCCGGGCTGTCGGATCGTGGGGCCGGCAGAGTCACCGTTCAAAGAGGTTACCGAAACTGTCAGCGCCGGGAACACCGTGGCCTGGCAGGACTTCGTGTTTACCGTTCTGCGGGTGCCGGGCCATACCCTGGATCACATTGCCTTCTACTCGGACACCAGGGTCAATGACCGCCCGGTGCTTTTTTGTGGTGACACGCTTTTTGTCTGTGGCTGTGGCCGGCTTTTTGAAGGCACGCCGGCGCAGATGAAGCAGTCTCTGGAATCCCTGAGGCAGTTGCCCGACAGCACGGGCGTTTACTGTGCTCACGAATACACCCTTGCCAATCTCAGATTTGCCCGCCACTGGCTGCCGGATGATTCCGGCCTCGAAGCTTTTGAAGCCCGATGCCAGCAACTGCGCGATGAAGGAAAGCCCACGGTGCCGTCCACGATCGGCGATGAAAAGGCGCTGAACCCGTTCCTGCGCTGGGACGACAGCAGCGTGACCGATTCCGCCCGGCAGTACGCCGGTGCCAACGGCCTGACCTGCGTCACTGACGAAGACATATTCGCCGTGACACGGCACGGCAAGGACAACTTCTGACCGATGTCCGGTTGTTTGTGTCCATCATGTAACATAAGGCCGGTTGACCGCTCAGAACCGGTTCCCATAGACTTTGATCCCCAGCCATGCGGACGTTTTACTATGCGTATTAAACACCTGTCGACCCTGTTTTTCGTCGGTGCTCTAGTCAGCGGATGTCAGATGCTTCCCTCGCTTCAGCAGGATCCCCGGGACGAGGTTCTCGATTCCCGGGAACTGAGTGTTGCCGCTGGTGATGAGGGCCTGAAAGAAGCGGTTGAGAGCGGAACAGACGCCCAGCAGGAAGAAGCCATAAAGGCGACCCGGACGAAACTCGATGACGCCATTGAACCGTCCATGCAGAAAACGGCTCAGGATGCCCGCGAAAGGCTGGATACGCCGGCCCAGTACCTTGTCGCCACGGCCGGCTCTGCCCCGGGAAAGGAAGCGGTACCTGAAGAGATGAAAGCGCCGGCCCCGGATTTCTGGGCTCGTCTGCGCAAGGGCTTCTCCCTCAACCACGATGTTGACGAGAGGCGCGTCCAGTCCCAGCTGAACTGGTACAAATCCCACCCCAGCTACATTGACCGCGTCGTCGAACGTGGCGGCCGGTATCTTTACTATATCCTCAACGAAGCCGAAAAACGCCAGTTGCCCACCGAACTGGTGCTGCTGCCGGTTGTTGAAAGCGCATTCGACCCGTTCGCCTATTCCCATGGCAGGGCGGCCGGTCTCTGGCAGTTCATACCCTCAACAGGCAAGTATTTTGGCCTGACCCAGAGTTGGTGGCATGACGAGCGGAGGGACGTGGTTGCCGCCACCGACGCGGCATTCAATTACCTCCAGCGTCTTGCCAACCGTTTCGATGGCGATTACATGCTGGCGCTTGCAGCCTACAACAGTGGCGGAGGCACCGTTAACAGCGCAATGCGCAAGAACCGCAACCGCAACCGCCCGACTGATTTCTGGTCACTGGACCTGCCGCGAGAGACCCGGGATTACGCCCCGAAGCTCATCGCCCTGGCCAAGATTTTTGCCGATCCCGCCAGGTACGGTATTGAGCTGCCACCGCTCAAGAATGAGCCCTACTTCGAGATAGTTGATACCGGCTCGCAGATTGATCTTGCGCAGGCCGCCCGGCTTGCCGAAGTCGACATTGACGAAATCTATCTGCTGAACCCTTCCTTCAACCGCTGGGCAACCTCACCGGAGGGCCCCCATCGCCTGCTGGTGCCGGTGCAGAATGCAGATACTTTCCGGGCCGCCCTTGCCGACGTCAGCCCGGCCGAACGGGTATCCTGGCACAGCTACGAGGTCAGCTCCGGAGATACCCTCGGCTCCATCGCCCTGCGTTACAGCACCACGCCTTCGGTAATCCAGCAGGTGAACAATCTGAACAGCCACATCATCCGGATCGGCCAGCGCCTGATGATACCGTCTGCCAGCCAGGATGCCGGGGCCTACAGCCTGAGTGCGGCCGAGCGCCTGAGCCGCAAGCAGGAGCGCGCAGGCGAGAAAAACGGCGGAAAACGGGTGGATTATACCGTCCGCCCCGGCGATACCTTCTGGGACATCGCCCGCGAGCACAAAGTCAGTGTCCGCCAGCTGTCTTCCTGGAACGGAATGGCCCCGGGCGATCCATTGATGCCTGGTCAGGAACTGGCCATCTGGTCAAAATCACCCCAGGCGACCACATTGGCCAGTGCCCGGGTGTCTGACATCAGAGGTGATGATGGCATGGTCAGAAAGGTCGGCTACCGGGTCCGCAAAGGCGACTCCCTGTCCCGTATCGCCAGCCGTTTCGCGGTCAATGTAAGCGACATCGCGAGCTGGAACAACCTGAATACCGCCCGTTATCTTCAGCCCGGGCAAAGTCTGGTACTCTACGTCGACATCAGAAACAGCCCCTGAGCCTCTAACCTGAACGCGCGAGCCCTATGACAGACCTTCACAAAGCCTCAAAGTACTGTGCCCTCATGTTTCTCATGGTACTGGCCACGCCAGTTGCCGCGGCAGTTGAAGCAAGGCATGGGCTGGCCATGCACGGCGACGTAAAATACCCGGAGGGTTTCAGCCACTTCGATTACGTCAACCCGGACGCGCCCAAGGGCGGAGAGCTCCGCAGGGCCGTTGTCGCCAACGGTTATGATTCGTTCAACCCCTTTGTCGCCAGGGGAATTGCCGGTGCGGATATCGAGACCTACCTTTACGACACGCTGCTTGCATCCTCCGACGATGAGCCCTTCTCGGTTTATGGCCTGATTGCCGAGACCATCGAGACCCCTGAAGACCGTAGCTATGTCATCTATAACCTGCGGGAGGAGGCACGGTTCCAGGACGGCGAACCCATTACCGCCGAAGACGTCAAGTTCTCGTTCGAGCTGCTGACCGAAGACGGCCACCCCCGCTATCGCAGCTACTATCAGGATGTCAGCAAGGTTACCGTTGAAGGTCCACGACGGGTACGCTTCGATTTTTCCGGGACCGTGAACCGCGAGCTTCCGCTGATTCTGGGGCAGTTGCCGATTCTGCCCAGCCATTACTGGCAAGACCGGACTTTTGGCGACAACGGTCTCGACCGGCCAGTCGGTAGCGGCCCCTATCGCCTTGGCAAGTTTGAAGCCGGCCGCTCCATCAGCTTTGAGCGGGTAAAAGATTACTGGGCCCGGGATCTGGGTCCGCGCAAGGGGCGGTTCAACTTCGACACCATCACCTATGAATACTACACCGATGACACGGTAGCGCTGGAATCCTTCCGCGCCGGTAACTACGACTTCCGGGTCGAATCCCAGGCCAAAAACTGGGCAACCGCCTACACCGGAGAGGTGTTTGCCACCGGAAAGGTCAAGACCGAAGCCATCGAGCATGATCGTCCGGCCGGCATGCAGGCTTTCGTCTACAACACCCGCAGAGAAGTCTTCAAGGACCCGGCGGTACGTCGTGCCCTCGCCTACGGCTTCGATTTCCAGTGGGCCAACAAGAACCTGTTTTTCGGGCAATACACCCGCACCAACAGTTACTTCGAAAACAGCGAACTTGCCTCCTCCGGGCTTCCTGAAGGCCGTGAGCTTGAAATCCTGGAGCCCTATCGCGATCAGCTGCCGGAAGCGGTGTTCACCCGCCAATACCAGCCACCCTCAACGGCCGGCGACCGCACCATGCGGGACAATCTGCGGGAGGCGCTGACCCAGCTCAGGGCAGCGGGTTATGTTATCGAAAACGGCACCATGATCAACAAGACCACGGGCGAGCCCCTGAGTTTCGAGGTCATGCTGTTTCAGAAAACCTTCGAGCGGGTGATTCTGCCCTTCAAGAACAACCTCAAAAAGCTCGGTATCGAGGTTGCTGTCCGGCTGGTGGATTCCAATCAGTACGCTCAACGCTGGCGTACCCGGGACTTCGACATGACGGTCGGGGTATTTCCCCAGTCTGATTCGCCTGGCAACGAACAGCGCGGCTACTGGCACTCATCCTCGGCAGATGTGGACGCAACCCGTAATCTTGCGGGTGTCAGCGATCCCGTGATCGATGAGCTGGTGGAGTACCTGATTGGTGCTCCGAGTCGCGAGGAGCTTGTCTATCGGACCCGGGCGCTGGACCGGGTCCTGCTGCATGACCACTACGTGATTCCCAACTGGTTCCTGGCCAGCGACCGTATCGCGTACTGGTCCTTCCTGAAAAGGCCGGACGCCGTTCCCAAAAACGGAGCGGATGTAAACAACTGGTGGGTCGAACGCTGATCAATGCGATCCTTAATGTCGCCCATGATCTCAAGCCAGCCTGACCGTACCACCCGGGAGCGCCTGTAGATGGGCAGCTATATCCTCAGACGTCTTGCGCTGATCATTCCCACCCTGATCGGAATCATGCTGCTGAACTTTGTCATTGTTCAGGCGGCGCCCGGGGGCCCCGTGGAACAGATGATCTCCGAGGTCGAAGGCTTCGGTGGTAATACCCTCGCTCGCGCCAGCGGCGGTGGCTCCGGTGGAGAAGTGGCGTCAGGGGGCGACAGCCGGGGATCGAGAGGGCTACCGCCGGAACTGCTGAAAGAAATCGAAGAGATGTACGGTTTTGACAGGCCCGCCCACGAACGTTTTCTGAAAATGCTCGGGGACTACGCTACCTTTGATTTTGGCGAATCCTTCTATCGCCAGCGCACGGTCCTGGAACTGATCGTCGACAAGATGCCGGTTTCCATCTCGCTGGGGCTGTGGTCAACACTGATCATCTATCTCATTTCCATTCCACTGGGTGTGCGCAAAGCGGTCTCGGACGGGTCCCGCTTTGATGTCTGGACCAGTTCCGCCATCGTCATCGGCTACGCCATTCCGGGTTTCCTGTTCGCCATCCTGCTGATCGTGCTGTTTGCCGGTGGCAGTTATTTCGACTGGTTTCCCCTCCGGGGCCTGACCTCATCCAATTTTGACGAGATGACCTGGTACCAGCAGATCGGTGACTACTTCTGGCACCTGGCGCTGCCGGTAACCGCCAACGTCATTGGTGGCTTTGCCACCCTGACACTACTGACCAAAAACTCGTTTCTGGACGAGATCGGTAAGCAGTATGTGGTGACTGCCCGCGCCAAGGGCCTGGAAGAAAAGCAGGTGCTGTACGGGCATGTCTTCCGCAACGCCATGCTGATTGTGATCGCCAGCCTTCCGGGTGTTCTGGTGTCGCTGTTTTTTACCGGTTCGCTGCTGATCGAAGTTATTTTCTCCCTGGACGGCCTCGGCCTCCTGGGTTTTGAGGCAGCACTGAACCGGGACTACCCGGTGGTCTTCGGCACCCTTTACATTTTCACCCTGATGGGTCTGGTGCTGAAGCTGATCAGCGACATCACCTATGTGCTGGTAGACCCGCGCATTGATTTTGAAAGCCGGGAGGGTGCATGACCCTGACCCCGATCCAGCAGCGCCGCCTGCGGAATTTTCGCAACAACCGGCGCGGATTCTGGTCGCTGTGGGTATTTCTGGCGCTATTCGGCCTGTCACTGTGTGCCGAACTGATTGCCAACGACAAACCCCTGGTCGTGTCCTATCAGGATGAGCTGTATTTTCCCGTGGTTGAAAAGGTGTCCGAAGAAACCTTTGGCGGCTTCCTGCCCACCGAGGCCGATTACCGGGATTCCTTCGTATCAGACGCCATCGAGGCGGACGGCTGGATGATCTGGCCCCCCATCCGCTTCAGTTACAACACCACCAATTACGATCTGGACGTGCCCTCACCGGCTCCGCCCAGCGCGGTGAACTGGATCGGCACAGACGACCAGGGCCGGGATGTGGCCGCACGGGTTATTTACGGCTTTCGTATTTCAGTGCTTTTCGGCCTGATTCTCACCATCCTGAGCTGCATTGTGGGCGTGGTCGTCGGCGCGATTCAGGGGTTTTACGGCGGCAAGGTGGATCTTATCGGACAGCGGTTTATCGAGATCTGGTCCGGCCTGCCCGTGCTGTTCCTGTTGATTATCCTTTCCAGCATTGTCCAGCCCAATTTCTGGTGGCTGCTGGGCATCATGCTGCTGTTCAGCTGGATGGGGCTGGTGGATGTGGTCCGGGCGGAATTCCTGCGGGCGCGCAACTTCGAGTATGTGAAGGCCGCCCGCGCCCTGGGCCTGGGTAACCGCAAAATCATGTTCCGGCACATTCTGCCCAACGCCATGGTCGCCACCCTGACGTTTCTGCCGTTTATCCTGACCGGCGCGATCACCGGCCTGACCTCACTGGATTTCCTCGGGTTTGGTCTGCCCTCAGGCTCGCCCTCGCTGGGCGAACTGATCGCCCAGGGCAAGGCCAACCTGCACGCTCCCTGGCTGGGTATCTCCGCATTCGTGTCGCTGTCGATCATGCTGACACTGCTGGTCTTTGTCGGAGAAGCCGTCCGCGATGCCTTTGACCCGAGAAAGAACTGATATGTCGCCATTGCTGCAAGTCAACAATCTGTCGATCACCTTTGACGGCACGGTCAGGGCCGTAGACGGGCTGTCGTTTGCCATCAGTGAAAGCCAGACCCTTGCCCTGGTCGGTGAAAGTGGCTCCGGTAAATCGGTATCGGCGCTGTCTGTCCTGCGATTGCTCGATGAGCGTCATGCCGGCTACCCCACCGGCAGCATCGATTTCCGGGGCGAGAACATGCTGTCGATCAGCGCCAGACGCCTGAGGCAGATTCGCGGCCAGAAAATCAGCATGATTTTTCAGGAGCCCATGACCTCCCTGAATCCGCTTCACACGGTCGAGAAGCAGATCAGCGAGACCCTGGCTCTTCACCGCGGCCTGAGAGACGCCCAGGCCCGCAAGCGCTGCATTGAACTCCTTGAACTGGTGGGGATACCGGAGCCGGAAAAACGCCTGGCAAGCTATCCCCATCAGCTTTCCGGGGGCCAGAAGCAACGGGTAATGATTGCCATGGCCCTGGCCAACGAACCGGATCTGCTGATTGCCGATGAACCCACCACGGCGCTGGATGTGACCGTCCAGAAACAGGTGCTGGAACTGCTGCGGGATCTGCAGCAGAAACTGGGCATGGCCATCCTGCTGATTACTCACGACCTGTCCATTGTGCGCCGCTACGCTGATCAGGTGGTGGTGATGGAAAAGGGTAAAGTGGTTGAAACCGCTGCTACCGAAACGCTGTTCCAGAGCCCACAACATCCCTACACCCGTAAACTTCTGGATGCCGAGCCGCCCGCTTCACCCGCCGTGACTCATATCAAGCAGGAGCCGCTGCTGGAAGTAAAAGATCTCGATGTCCGGTTCACCACCAGACGCTCACTGTTTGGCAGACCCAAAGCCTGGTTCCAGGCCGTTGATAAAACCAGCTTTGCCCTGAATCGCGGCGAAACCCTGGGTATTGTCGGCGAAAGCGGCAGCGGCAAAACCACCATCGGCCACGCGCTGCTGAAACTCACCCCCTGCACCGGCTCCATCCGCCTGTCAGGCAAGGAACTGGGGCCGCTGAACCAGAAACAGTTCCGCTCCTGCCGGCGCCAGATCCAGATCGTGTTTCAGGACCCTTTCGGCAGCCTGAGCCCGCGCATGTCGGTGGCTGAAATTGTACGGGAAGGCCTGGAGATTCACCTGCCGGCAACGCCGGAAGAACAGGACCGACTGGTCATTCAGGCCCTGACCGACGTGGGGCTGGACCCGGAGGCCCGGCACCGTTATCCCCACGAATTCTCCGGCGGCCAGCGCCAGCGTATCGCCATTGCCCGCGCCCTGGTGCTGCAGCCGGAACTGATCATCCTCGACGAGCCCACCTCGGCGCTCGACCGCACGGTCCAGAAACAGGTTATTAACCTGCTGCGGGATCTGCAGGACAAATATGGTCTAAGCTATGTGTTTATCAGCCATGACCTGGCCGTCGTGCGGGCGCTCAGTCATAAGCTGCTGGTGCTCAAAAACGGCCGTATCGTCGAATACGGGGATGCCTCGGATATTTTCCTGAGGCCAAAGCACGAATACACCAGAGAGCTGCTGAGCGCGGCGCTGTTTTATAGCTAGGTATGAAGAGTAAGCGCACAGGGACGTATTCACAGCGTGTTCTGGAAAGCCCTTTACGCTTACGACAGCAAAGATTATGAACTACGACCAATTGAGCGTTACTTACCAGAAACCGGTTCAGGGATAATGCCCTGAACTGCACTAGAGGGAGAATCATTATGGGGTTACTCAGCGGCAAACGGGCCTTGATTGTTGGCGTTGCCAGCAAACTTTCCATTGCCCATGGCATCGCCGAAGCATTTCATCAGCAAGGCGCCGAACTGGCGCTCACTTACCAGAATGAAAAGCTCAAGCCCCGCGTCGCACAGTTTGCCGAGGGCTGGGGCAGCGAACTCATTTTCCCCTGCGATGTCGCCAGTGATGACGAAATTGAAAACCTGTTTACCGAGCTGAACAAACACTGGGACAACATCGATATCATTGTGCACTCGGTCGGTTTTGCCCCGGGTGACCAGCTCGACGGCAACTATGTGGACGTGACCACCCGTGAGGGTTTCAGGATTGCCCACGATATCAGTTCCTACAGCTTCGTGGCGCTG
>Ga0209949_1000303_pt1 | contig 26656 bp, 23 predicted proteins | sample SalPonC_black_MG_FD_185711 | JGI IMG/M metagenome (GOLD analysis project Ga0209949, IMG submission 185711) | Salt pond soil microbial communities from South San Francisco under conditions of wetland restoration - Salt Pond MetaG... | ecosystem: Environmental > Aquatic > Marine > Intertidal zone... | reverse complement strand
CATCGCGCCGAGGACGAGGACTTCGTGAAGGCGACGCATCGGGTATACTTCGGGGCGGACACGCCGACGGCCTTGCGCGTGGGAGTGCTCGATCGCGGTCCCTGAATCCAGGGACGGCGGAGTGAACCCCGCCGTCAGGCCGTCGCTCCTCCGCAGCTCGAACCCGCGCCCGCCGTGCACCCGAAACAGTGCGGCGCCGTTCGGATCGTCCGCCGCGCCAGCAGATCGACCAGCTCCGCCGCCGACGCGTCGGCGATGTTCGGTGCGTCGCCGCGCTCGGTCCCGGCCGGGATCTCGAGCATCTGGTTGAAGTCGCAGTCGTAGATCGTGCCCTCGTACCCGATCGAGATCAGCGACCGGCACATGACCCCCTGGGCCGCCACGGGATTGAACGCCCCGCGCAACTTCTGCATGTAGCGCTCGAGATTGCCGGAGTCGTCGAGGAATTCCAGGTACCGGCTGATCGGCATGTTCGTGATGGTGAACAGGTCGTCGAAGGTCACTCCGTATCGGCGGTCCAGCTCGCGCTTCCAGTCGCGGGCGAGTGCGCCCTGGTCGCCCGGGAGGAAGGCGCCGACGGGGTTCGTCACGAGACTCAGTCGTCGGGTTCCGCCGGTCCCGTAGCCCAGCTCGTTCAGACGGCGCAGGGCGACGATCGACTTGTCGAAGACGCCGTCGCCGCGCTGACGGTCGGTCTGCTTGGGCAGGTAGTAGGGCAGCGACGCGATGATCTCGACGTCGTGCTCGGCCAGCAACTCGGGAATGTCCGCGTACCGTGGCAACAGGATCGCCGTCAGGTTGCAGCGGTGCATGACGTGCTTGCCGGCCTCGGCGGCACGGGTCACCAGCTCGCGGAAGCGCGGGTACAGCTCGGGCGCGCCGCCGGTGATGTCGAGCGCCCGGATGCCTCCGTCGATCAGCAGCGACATGCAGGCCTCGAGCACGTCGTCGGACATGGTCTCGCGCCGGTCGGGTCCGGCGTCGACGTGGCAGTGGCTGCAGGACTGGTTGCACAGCTTTCCCACGTTGATCTGCAGGGTGTCGATCCCGACCGCGCGCAGCGGCCAGAGGCCGGCCTCGGCGAGGGGGCGGGCGAAGTCGTAGCGGTCGCCGAGGCCGCGCAGGCGTTCGACCTGGGCGGAGGGCGACGCGAGCGGGTGCTCGCGCCGCAGAAGGCTCTGGGTGCTCATGGGAATCCGGGGGCGGGGGTGGTCACATGGAAAGCTGGTCGTGCACGTTGCGCATCTGGACACCATGGACGAGCGAGGCGCCGCCCCGGATCGCCGCGGCCACGTGGACGGCTTCGGTCATCTGCTCGAGATTGCTGCCCTTCTCGAGGCTGTCCTGCGTGTAGGCGTCGATGCAGTAGGGGCACTGCACGGCGTGGGCGACGGCCAGGGCGATGAGGGACTTCTCACGCGCGGTCAGTGCTCCCTCCTCGAACACGGCTCCGTACCACTGGCTGAACTTCCGCCAGAGCTCGGGGGCGTCCTCGCCCATCTCCTCGAACTTCGGCAGATCCTTGGGCGCGTAGTAGGTATCGCTCATCGAGTCGGGTTCTCCTGGCTCGTGTCTCGGGGGTCGGAACCATGCGACGAGTGCCGTCCGGGGGTCAACCCTCAGCGGAGGTCGTCGTGCGCGCCGCGGGCGCGGAACTGGTCCACCACGAGCGCGCCCATGAACACCGAGCCCGTCACCCGGAAGTGATGGGCTCGCTCCGGGTCCTCGATCCGGCGGTTGCGGACTCCACGGTCGTCGACCTCGCCGAGCGTCGCCCCGAATTCGCTGTCGATGTCCAGGAGCGCGTCGTCGGGCAGTTCCAGACGCAGCTCGCCCATCCGCATCGAGGCGTGGAGCTCGGTGTCGATCCGCAGTGAGGTGCCCATGTCGACCTCGATCTCGCCCATTCCGCCCTTCACCTCGATGCGTCGCGGACGCAGGTTCGACAGCCCCCGCAGGGTGGCTTCGCCCATCCCGACGTCGAACACCGCGTTCCGCATGACCACGGGGTTCGGCTCGCCACACTCCACCGTGTACTGGCCCATGCCCATGTCCGTGACCAGATTCGTGAGGGTCAGTCCGTCGAGGACGAACTCCGTCTCCGAGCGCGAGATCTTCGCCCGGAGATCGATCGGGACGCCACGGGGCAGGTACACGGTGATCTCGTTGGCGCCGAAGTCCCCATCGTCGATGCCGCCGTCCTGGGCGATGCGTCGCAGCCAGTGGACCTTCGAACGGAACAACAGTCGGAACACCGGCACCTCGCCGTCGAGTCCGTAGTCGCGCTCGAGCGCGTACGAGGCGCGGTCGTAGCGGGCATCGACCTCGATGTCCTCGCCGTCGTGGGGCTCGACCCTGAACATTCCTTCGACGAGATCCAGCTCGACGCGGATGGCGTCGTCCGTCTCGGGTGTCTCGATCGGCGCGCGGTCCTCGGTCCGGCTCTCGAGCGTGGTGCGGGTCGTCTCGGGCAGGGGCTGCTCGAGGCGTTCGGCCCCCACGTCGGGATCCGGGACACCGGCCGCCCGCAGGGCTCCGAAGGCCAGGAGCCCCAGGACGACCAGCCCGACGGGTGCGAAGAGGATTCCGAGCGTGATCTTTGCGGCGCGACGCATGGTGGCCCCCGGAGCAGTGGGATCGGATCGGGTCTCCGACACACAGGACGCAGGAAGTGCGTGATCCGTTGCACGGATCGACGGAGACTAGCCCGGATCGACGGCCATGGCCTAGGATGAACCCATCCGATCCTCCGAGCCCGGGACGTTTCCCATGCCAGCTTCCGACGACTCCGCTCACGCTCCGCGCCTCGGTCGGCGTGGTTTCCTCGGTGCCGCTCTCGGCCTCGGCGCCGCCTCCCTCGCGTCCGGGCTCCCGAGCGTCGCTCGATCCGCCCCCGCGCCGCGCGGCGTGCCGCCGGTGGCGGTGAGCAGCGCGAACGGTCTGCGTGCGGTCGACACCGCGGTCCGGGCCGTCCGGGAGGGTCGCGACCCCCTCGACGCCGTGATCGCCGGGGTGAACCTGGTCGAGGAGGACCCCGAGGACCTCACGGTGGGCTACGGCGGGCTGCCGAACGAGGACGGAGTCGTCGAACTCGACTCCTGCTGCATGCACGGCCCCACGGGCCGCGGCGGTGCCGTGGCCGCCCTGCAGAACATCATCCACCCGAGCCGCGTGGCGCGTCTGGTGGCCTTCCGCACCGATCACGTCCTGCTCGTGGGTGAGGGGGCGCGGCGCTTCGCCCGGGCGCACGGGTTCGAAGAAGAGGATCTGCTCACCGACGAGGCGCGCAGGATCTGGCTCGACTGGAAGGAGAGCCTGAGCGACGACGACGACTGGATCGGCCCGGAGATCTACGAGGACGGTCTGCAACGCAGCGACGCGGGCCGAACGGGCCGCCACCGGCGCTCGATCCTCGATCCCTTCGGCGACCGCGTCTACGGCACCATCAACTGCAACGTGGTCACGCCCGACGGCGACCTGGCGGGTGTGACCACGACGAGCGGCCTGGCCTTCAAGATTCCCGGTCGTGTGGGCGACTCGCCGATCCTGGGTGCGGGCCTGTACGTGGACAACGAGGTCGGCGCGGCGGGCAGCACCGGCCGTGGCGAAGAGAACCTCCAGCGGCTCTCGAGCCACCTGGCCGTGGAGTTCATGCGCCAGGGGATGAACCCGCTCGAGGCCGGGATGGCCGTGCTCGAGAGGGTCGCCGAGAAGTGCGAGCCGCGGCTGCGCGACGCCGAGGGCCGCCCGGCCTTCGGCCTGAAGTTCTACCTGGTGAACCCGAAGGGCGAATACGCGGGGGTCTCGATGTGGAGCGGCGCCCGTTTCGCCGTCGCCGACGCCGAGGGGGCGCGATTGGAGGACTGCGCCTATCTGTATCGGATGGAGGAGTGACTCTCCCGATGCCGCGCCGGCCGTGGTAGACTCCCCGTGGCGGGACCAGGACGGTCACCGCCCCTTCGTCGTGGATCAAGCATCCGTGCCCTGCTCCCGAACCCCGCGAGGAAACGAAATCATGTCTCCCGCTCGTGTGCTCTCGCGCGTCGACGTTCCCGCTCTTCGCCTCCTGCTGGTGGTCGCCCTGCTCCTGGTGGCCGCACCGGCCTCGGCGGTCAAGATCATGAGCTGGAACGTGCTCAACTACCCCGGCGCCTCGGGGCCCTCCCGCGACGACGACCTCCGCGCCGTGATCTCGGCCGTCGATCCCGACATCGTGGTCATGCAGGAGATCCAGAACAGTGCGGGGGCGGCGACCATGAAGACCAACGTGTTCGACGTGATCGAACCCGGCCAGTGGACGCAGGCGACCTTCACCAACGGCAACGACAGCGACAACGCCCTGTACTTCCGGACGGGCGAGTTCGTCGAGATCGAGTTCGGCGAGGTGAACACCTTCCCGCGCGAGACCGACTGGTGGCGGCTGCGGTCGGCGACGTCCGCCGTCACCTCGACGGGCTTCGTGATCTACTCCACGCACCTGAAGGCGAGCCAGGGGTCGGACAACGTCGAACAGCGGCGCATCGCCGCCCGCGCGATCCGCGACGACATGATCCTGCGGTGGGACGCGGGACAGCCCGTGATGGTCATGGGTGACTTCAACCTGTACACCTCGAGCGAGCCCGCCTGGGGTGCCCTCACCGGCAACCCGATCGAGCCGGCGCAGCTGTACGATCCGATCGACGAGGCCGGCTCGTGGAACAACAACGCGGTCTTCGCCGCGGTGCACACGCAGTCGACGCGCAGCGTGACCCAGTCCGACGGTGGTGCGACCGGCGGCATGGACAGCCGCTTCGACTTCATCCTGGTCGACGCCGATCTGCAGGACACCGAGGGCTGGGACTTCCTGGCGGGGACCTACGATGCCTTCGGCCAGGACGGTCAGCACTTCAACAGTTCGATCAATGCGGCGCCGACCAACGCCGCGGTAGGACAGGACCTTGCGAACAACCTCTTCGCGGCCAGCGACCACCTGCCGGTCGTGCTGGAACTCCAGGAACCCGCCCAATTGCAGTTCCTGCCCGAGGTGTTCGCGATCGGGCCGGTCCTCGAGGGCGAGTCCGTGATCGAGTCCTTCCAGCTCCGCAACACGGCACTGGCCCCGGTCGACGAGCTCGACTTCGAGGTCGTGGCCACCGAGCCCGGCGTCCTCCTGGGTGGTGACACTGCGGGCGAGCTCGAAGCCGGCGAGATCGCCAACGTGAACGTGGCCGTCGACACGGCGACGCCGCGCGTCTTCACCGGTGGACTGCAGCTCACGACCGACGATCCGGGTCGCAGCGACGTCCTGGTTCCCTTCGAGGGCGCGGTGGTGCGGCCGGCGGTCCCGTCGCTCGGCGACACGAGTGTGGTCGAGTCGACGACGATCGCCCTGAGCGACGCCGAGGCCACGACGGAGGAGATGAGCTACACCGTGGCCAACGTCGGAGCCGACTCCGTCCAGGCGGGTGTGTACGTCTCGGGCACCCAGATCGGTGGAACCGACGCCGCGCGCTTCTCGCTGCTCGACCCGGCGGCCTACTTCGTGCGCGACACGCCGCTCGACCGACGTGTCGAAGTCGACCTGAACGGTCTCGACGCGGGCACCACGATCGAGGCGACGGTCACCCTGACCACGCAGGACGATTTCCTCGTGCAGGGCGCGAGTCCCCGGGCCACTCTCGTGGTCACGCTTCAGGCCACGGTTGCCGGCGGGGCCACCAGTGCTCCTCCCGTGGTTGCAGCCACGACCCTTCACCCGCCGGTGCCCTCGCCGTTCAATCCGCGTACCGAGGTCCGTTTCGACCTCGCGCGGGCGGGGACGGTGACGCTCGAGGTGCTCGACGTGCGTGGTCGACGTGTGCGCACGCTGATCGAGGGCCGCCTCGACGCTGGCCGGCACGCCCCGGTCTGGGACGGCACCGACGACGGCGGCCGTGCCGCTGCGAGCGGAGTCTACCTGTTCCGGTTGCGCACTGCCGACGGGAACCAGGTGCGCCGCGCCGTTCTCGTCCGCTGACCCCCGCACTCGACGTCCGGAGGTTCTCGCCTCGATGCTCGCGTCCCGTTCGCGGCGGCTGTTCGCAGCCGCCGCGCTCTGTCTGCTCGCCCCCCTCGCCGCCCATGCCTCCGTTCCCTCGCCCGAGGAATTCCTCGGGCGCCCGGTCGGTGAGGACCGCCACCTGTTCACCTGGGATCGCATGGTCGCCTACTACGAAGAGGTGGGCCGGACCAGCGATCGCGTCGATGTCGTGGAACTCGGCACGTCGACCGAGGGCCGTCCCTTCCTGCTCGTGAAGGTGGCCGACGCCGGGGCGCTGCGGAGCACCGACGCGGTGCGGGCGCAGAATCGTGCCCTGTACGATGCCCGCGCGACCACCGAGGCCGAAGCCCGCGCGCTGGCGGCGAACGGACGGGCGACCGTCGCCTTCTCCCTGGGCGTGCACTCGGTGGAGGTCGGGTCGAGTCAGGCCGGACTGCGGATCGTGCATCGGCTGGCGACCCGCGACGACGCCGTGACGCGCCGGATCCGCGAGAACCTCATGATCCTGATCGTGCCCAGCATGAACCCCGACGGGCTCGACCTGGTGAACGAGTGGTACATGGAAACGGTGGGCACCGAGGCCGAGGGGACGCGTCCGCTCGAGCTGTACCACCCCTACGCGGGACACGACAACAACCGCGACGGCTTCTTCAACAACCTGGTCGAGACCTCGATGTGGTCGCAGGTGCTCTACCACGACTGGTTGCCGCAGATGATCGTCGACGAGCACCAGATGGGAAGCGGAGGGCCGCGTCTGTTCCTGCCGCCCTTCGACGATCCCCTGTCGCCGAGCGTCCATCCGCTGGTCTACAGCCAGTTGGCCGCCGCGGGGCAGCAGGTCGTGAGCGATCTGACCGCCGAGGGATGGACCGGCATCGCGACGCAGACGATCTTCACGGCCGAGTGGCCGGGATCGGTGCGTTCGACCGGCTTCTGGCACAACATGCTCGGGATTCTCAGCGAGGTGGCGAGCGCCCGTCTCGCCACGCCGTTGTACTTCCCGCCCGGAAGTGTGCAGGCGTGGGGGCGTGGGCTCCCCGAGTACGAGCGACGTACGAACTTCCTCGAGCCCTGGCCCGGCGGGTGGTGGCGTCTCGACGACATCGTCTCGCTGAAGGTCGATCTCACGTGGGGTTTCCTGCGCTGGGCTGCCGACCGCAGGGAAGACCTCCTCTTCAACTTCTGGCGCATGAACCGTGACGCGATCGCAGCGGGACGGAACGAGGCCCCGTACGCCTTCGTCGTGCCCCGCGATCAGGTCGACGGTGGCAGCGACGATCGCATGATGGAGATCCTGCACTCCGGGGGCGTCGAGTTGCACCGCGCCGACTCCGACCTCCGGTTCGGGGACCACCTCGTCGACGCGGGAGCGTGGGTGATCCGGACCGACCAGCCTTTCCGGCCCTTCGTGCTGGAGATGCTCGGTGACACGGACTACCCGATGATCGAGCAGTCCGATGGGTCGGTGATCCGTCCGTACGACGTGACGGCCTGGAGGCTGAGCGAACTGCTGGGAGTGCGTGTGCTCGAGGTGCACGACCGCGACGCGCTCGATGCGCTCGACCTGTCGCCGGTCGATCCCGGTCGGGCGGAGCGGGTCGAACCTCCGCGCGGAGACCTCGTCGTTCCGGCCACCGATCTGGCCAGTCATGCGCTCGTCCACGCCGCGCTGGGTGCCGGCAAGACGGTCGAACGCTTCGAGCACGACGGGCGGCTCCACTACCTGGTCGAGGACGTCGATCGCTCGCTCGACGGCGTTGCGCGCGACGTCGAACCCGTCGACGTGCCGGTCGCGGCCGACCCCGAACCGGTCACCGCCCCGCGGTTGGCCTTGTTCGCCCCGTGGGGCGGGAACAAGGACGAGGGTTGGACCCGTCTCGTCCTCGATCGTCATCGCGTGGAGTACCGGAGGATCCGGCCGGGCGAGCCCGACCTGCGGGGTGCCGACGACGGGCGGCGGCTGCGCCGGACGACCGATGTCGTGCTCCTTCCCTCGGTGCGGTCGCGCGAACTCGAGAACGGCCGGCAGAGTGCCGGGGAGGGGCGGGTGGCCGACGCGCTGTGGCCCGAACGCCACAGACGTGGCCTGGGTGGCACGGACGCCGGTATGGCTCTGCGAGCCTTCGTCGAGGCGGGCGGAACGCTGATCGCGTTGAACCACTCGACTCCGTGGGTCGTCGAGAAGCTCGGTCTGCCGGTGCGGGTGGAGCTCGACGGCATGGATCGCGACGACTTCTACGCGCCGGGCACGCTCGTGCGCGGTGAGCTCGACACGGCTCATCCCCTGGCCGCCGGCATGCCGGCGACGACGAGCCTGTACTTCGCCAACGGCTACGCCTACCGGCCGCAGGCCTGGCCGCGGCCGACCGCCGTCGTGGCGCACTATGCGGCCGACGACGTCCGGGTGGCCGGTTTCCTGACCGGTGCCGAGCACCTGGCCGGTCGTCCGGCGTTGCTCGAGGTCCCGGTCGGTGAGGGCCGTGTCGTGCTGTTCGGTTTCAGCCCGCAGCGTCGCGCGCAGACCGATGGGACGTTCAAGCTCCTGCTGAACGCGCTCCTGCGCTGATGACGGTGCGGTGAGGACCGGTCACGGCGTGGGGCCGAGACGGTGCTGCTCGGTCGGGCCCGGCGCAGAGCGGAAGGACGGCCCGGGAGCCCGCCGTGACGACGGGCTCCCCGGACGATCGGATCAGCGGCCCGTGGTGGTGGCGGGCTCGACCTCGATCGAGGCTTCCTCGAGCAGCAGCTCGTACGAGTAGCCGGCGCCGAAGTCCTTGTCGACGGTGACCTTGCCCGTCGCGGTGATCACGTCACCCTCTTCGCAGGCCGCATCGGTGGTGATCAGCAGGTCGTGCGTCTTCGCGGCGGGGTCACCGCTCCCGTCCTGCACGTGGACCCAGTTGCGGCCCATGATCCCGCCGTTGAACTTCACGACCTTGCCGCGCACGGTGACCGATTCGCCGACCATGTCGCCGCAGCCGGCGTAGAGCTCGGCCACGGTGTGGCCGCCGGCGGCCTTGGTCACGGCACCCGGCGCCACTCCGGCCTCGGGCGTCGCACCGTGCTGGGAGCCGTCCGACTCGCCGGTCATGGCCTGCATCATGTCCATTCCGCCGTGGGGGTCGCCACTGTCCGCGCCGGGCGCCTCGAACCCGCCGACGAAGTACAGGGTGTCGAAGGTGCGGTCGAGCGTCTCGCTGTGGAAGCCCTGCATGGGCATCTTGGTGCTGAAGGTGACCTCGGTGCCGGTGTCGAGCGTCGTCTCCGGGCCCGCGGCCCAGACGCTCTTCCCGTCGCTCTCGACACGAGCGTAGGTATAGCCACCGGAGTTCATGGACTCGACCACTTCGCCGGTGATCGCGCCGGCCGGCTGGGTCGCGGTGGCGGCCTGCTGCGACGCCTGGTCGTGGGTGGACTCCTGGTTCCCGCAGCCGGCGACGAGTGCGACGGCGGCCACGAGGGTGATCAAAGGCATCGGAGCGCGCATGGCGGACGACTCCTCGGCAGGGGGAGATACGATGCGTCGGGGGGATACGCCGCCGGACGACGGCCATCACGAATGGTGAACATGGACCACTTCGGTCCCGCTCACAATGGCCCAAACTGTGATCTCGGATCGCGTGCGCCGTCGGCGCTACCAGCCGGGCAGCACGCCCAGGGTCCGGCGCCGGTAATCCTCGTAGCCCGGATAGTGGGCCCGGAGCAGGCCCTCCTCGTACCGGGATTTGGTCAAGTAGAAGACGATATTGACGCCGGCGACGGCGAGCACCCACGGACCCGGACGGTACAGCGCGACGGCGGCCAGCGTGAGGAGCACGGCGGTGTACATGGGATGCCGGAGCCAGCGATAGATGCCGTGGGTGACCAGCACGCCGTCACGGCGCGGCGTGGGCGCGATCCGGAACACCGGTCGAAGGATCACCAGGGCCGAAACACCGACCCAGGCGGCCACGCCCGCGAGCACCAGGGCCAACCACGTCCAGGGCGGGCCCGAGGCCGCATCGGAACGCAGGAAGGACAGGGCGAGCGCAATGCCGAGCAGCGCCTGTGCCGTGACGATCCGACGGTCCGTTCGGCGGGTCGGTGGCGGCTCAGTGGGCATCCGAACCCGTGGGGCTCTCCGGGTGGAGCTGGCCGATCGCGCTCAGGTCCTGCTGGAACTGCTCGGTGAGCCGTCCGCACACGAGGTCGCAGAGGTGGAAGATCGAGGGGTCGGCGATGCTGTAGTAGGCCATCAGGCCGTCCTTCCGCCGCTCGACCAGACCTGCCCGACGCAGGATCTGCAGGTGCTTGCTCACGTTCGCCTGGCTGGCGCCGGTGGTCTCCACGAGCGATCCCACGGAGCGTTCGCCCTCTTTGATGATGTGCAGCAGCCGCAGACGCAGCGGGTCGCCCATCACCCGGAATCGCTCCGCCACGAGCCTCAAACTCTTGTCTTCCATAGCGTTACCGCCATCACTGGCCGGGGGTCGTTTCGGTCCCTTGCGTTCCCCGAACTCCATCGCTATATAACTCCATGTCGATGCAATCGACCAGTGATCAACTTCATCGTCAAGTAAGCACAAACTCCGGGCGCCGACAAGGCTTCCCGATCGCGCCGAGAGAGAGCGGATCGGGACCCGGAAGCCCCAGGAGGGATGAATCGTGAGCCAGTCCTGCGTTTCCAACACCTTCACCGACCGCTGGATCCGCCGGGTGGCGGGGACCTTCGTCCTGACGTCCGTCGTGCTGGCCTGGACCGTCGACATCCGCTGGCTGGCGCTCGCCGCCTTCGTCGGTCTGAACCTTCTCCAGTTCAGCTTCACCAACTTCTGCCCGCTCTCGGCGATCCTGGCCCGTTTCGACCCGGCCAACAAGATCGCCACCGCCACCGAAGCCGAGCGCAGCTGACCCGACCCGATCGCACGCGAACGCGAAGAGGAGTCCGCAGACATGAAGTCGCTTTTCCTGAAGCCCTCGGTGCAGCATCCGCGGATCGTGATGACGATCATCGCGTTGCTGACCGTGGCCGCGATCGTGCCGATGCTGAAGATCGTCGACCGCATCGACACCGACCCCGAGAACATGCTCCCGGCCGACGAGCCGGTGCGCGTGGAGCACACCGCGATCAAGGAAACCTTCGGCCTGAACGACTTCCTCGTGGTGGGCATCGTGCACGACGAGACCGTCTTCACTCCGGCGATCCTCGAACGGGCCTACGAGATCACCGAGGCTCTGTACGACATGCAGCCGGAGTACGACGAGGACGGGAACGTCACCGAGGGAGGCGTGATCGTCGACGACGTGCTGGCGCCGAGCGAGGTCGACGACATCATGCCCGAGCCGGGTGGCGGCATCCGCGTGCAGACGCTTATGGAGTCCCCGCCCGAATCGCAGGAGGAGGCCGACCGGATCCTGGCCCAGATCGAGCAGAATCCGATCCTGCGCGGCAAGCTGGCCAGTGCAGACGGCAAGGCCCTGGCGATCTTCGTGCCCCTGACGAGCAAGGACGTCGCGGCCGACGTGGACGCGCAGATCCAGGAGATCATCGCCGGCTTCGAGGAGGACCTCGGCGAGGAGTACCACGTGGCCGGGCAGCCCGTGGCGCAGGACACCTTCGGCGCGGCCATGTTCGAGCAAATGGCCGTGAGCGCCCCGGCGGCCTTCCTGTTGATCTTCCTGCTCCTGTTGTTCTTCTTCCGCAGTCCGCGGATCGTCGCCGCACCCATGATCATCGCCATGATCAGCGTGATCTGGACCATGGGTCTGCTGATCGCGACCGGGAACACCGTGCACATCATGAGCTCGATGATCCCTATCTTCCTGATTCCGATCGCGGTGCTGAACAGCATCCACATCCTCAGCTCGATCCACGCCAAGTTCCACAGCCGCGGCGGTGACCTGGATCGTACGCTCGAGGACACCGTGGGCGAGCTCTTCATGCCCATGGCCTTCACGTCGCTGACCACGGTCGTCGGTTTCGGTGCGCTCGTCGCGACCCCGATCCCGCCGGTGCAGGTCTTCGGAATCTTCGTGGCCTTCGGTGTTTTCGCGGCGTGGTTGCTGTCGATGGTCTTCATCCCGGCCTACGTGAAGCTGGTGCCGATCGAGGTCATCCAGGGCTTCGGCAAGGCCGACGAAGGCGCCGGAGCACCCGAGAGTCACCTGCACACGATCTACCGGTTCTCGACCCGCTATCGTGTTCCTCTCATCGCGACCCTGGTCGTGATCATCGGGGTGTCGATCTTCGGTGTGACCCAGATCGTCGTGAACGACAACCCGGTGAACTGGTTCAAGGAGGACCACCGTCTGCGCGTGGCCGATCGCGTGATGAACGAGCACCTGTCGGGGACCTACCTCGCCTACCTCGAGCTGAGTGGCGAAGAGGAGGAAGAGGGTGCCTTCCTCCAGCCCGAGTGGATGCGTTGGGCCGAGCGTCTACAGGACCATCTCATCGAGCAGGAGAACGTCGGCGCGGCGAGCTCCGTGGTGGACGTCCTCAAGAAGGTCCAGTACGAACTGCTGTCGCGTGAGGAGGGTAGCTACGCTCTCGGCGACAACCGCCAGAAGCTGGCGCAGTACCTCTTCCTGTACGAGATGAGCGGCGGTTCGCCCGACGACCTCTTCAAGTTCATCACACCGAATCGCGATGCAATCAACATCTGGGTGCAGATGCGCCAGGGCGACAACCAGCAGGTGGCGGGCGTCGTGGACGCCGCACAGGACTGGATCGGCCAGAACCCGCCGCCCGAGGGCCTCGAGGTCGACTGGGGTGGCCTGAGCTACATCAACGTGAAGTGGCAGGAACTCATGGTGAGCGGCATGGGCAAGGCCCTGGCCGGCTCCTACGTGACCGTGCTCGTCATGATGGTCCTGCTCTTCCGGTCGCTGCGCCTGGGCCTGCTGGCCATGGTGCCGCTGACCGCCACCATCCTCATCACCTACGGCTACGTGGGTCTGTCCGGCCGCTTCTACGACATGCCGGTGGCGGTGCTCAGCTCACTGTCGCTCGGTCTGTCGGTGGACTTCGCGATCCACTTCATCCAGCGCACGCGCGACCTGCACGTGCGTCACGGTCGCGACTTCCAGCGGACCATGGAGGTTTTCTTCCACGAACCGGCCCAGGCCCTGGCGCGCAACGTCGTGGTCATCGCCCTGGGGTTCGTGCCGATGTTCTTCGCCAGTCTGGTGCCCTACGTCACCGTGGGTGCCTTCTTCTTCGGGATCATGCTGATCAGTGGAGGTGCGACCTTCCTGATCCTGCCCGCCGTGCTGAGCTTCTTCCCGCGGGACGTGATCAGCAAGCCCTCGGCGGCCACCAACGACGGTCCAGAGCCCGATCTCTCCGCTGCGATCAGGAGGTAACGACGATGCGCAGTAAGACTCTCTTCGGTTTCCTCTTCCTCGCGATGGCCACCGTGGCTCTCGTGATCACCACCGGCCCGGCCCAGGCGCAGGACGCCACCGAGCTGATGAAGGAAGCCCACCTGAACATGTACTACCCCGGCGACGACGGGTCGGCCCGCGTGGCCATGACCATCACCGACAAGCGGGGCCGCACCCGTGAGCGGAACTTCGTGATCCTGCGTCGCGACTGGGAGGACGGCGGCGAGCAGCGTTACTACGTCTACTTCTTCGAACCGAACGACGTGCGTCGAACCACGTTCATGGCCTGGAAGGATCCCGACGGCGACGACAGCCGCTGGATCTACCTGCCCTCGCTCGATCTGGTGAAGCCGATCTCGGCCAACGACAAGGAGAGCAGCTTCGTCGGTAGCGACTTCGCCTACGAGGACGTCAGCGGTCGTCACTGGAACGAGGACACCCACACCCTGGTGGGCGAGGAGACCTACCAGGACTGGGGGACCTGGAAGATCGAGAGCGTGCCCAAGGAGGACGACTACTTCGAGAAGAAGATCAGTTGGATCGACAAGGAGTCGATGCTCGTGGTCCGCGAGGAGTACTACGATCGTCGCGGCGAGCTGTTGAAGGTGTTCGAGGTGGGCGAGATCGAGGTCGCCGACGGCTACGCGACCGCGACCGTGCGTACCATGACCACCCCGCGGAAGGACAACTCGACCGTGATCGAGTTCAGCGAGATCGACTACGACACGGGCGTGGAAGAGGACATCTTCAGCGAGCGCTATCTGAAGAGCCCGCCGCGCAAGTACATCCAGTAGTTCCCGGACCCCCGTTCCCGCCGTTCACCGTGGGGCCCCGTGCGCGACGGGGCTCCGCCTCCTCCGACCACGCTCCGAGACAGCGAACCGAGAAGGATCGACCATGAAGACCATCACCATCGCGGTGGCCACCGTCGCGCTCTTCCTCGGCCCGGCCGCGCCGGCCCACGGTCAGGCCGAGCTCTACGGATTCGTGGAGTACGCGACGGGCGCCAACGTCGTCGACGGCGACGTGCCGAGTCCGGCGGGAGGGAACCTGCCCGACTACATCATGCGGGAGCTCCGCCTGCAGCTGAAGAGCGATCTCTACGGAGACGTCGGCGAGGCACACTTCCGCGTGGACATCCTTGCCGACGAGGTCCGTCAGGACGAGACCGAGGTGATCGTTCGCGAGGGTTACGTGAAGTTCAACGCCTTCGACAACAACCTGGAGGTCCGCGCCGGACGGCAGCCCACCACCTGGGGCACGGGCGACCTGCTCTTCATCAACGATCTGTTCCCCAAGGACTACGTGAGCTTCTTCGTCGGGCGCGACGACGAGTATCTGAAGTCTCCCAGTGACGTGCTCCGGTTGAAGCTGTTCAGTGTGCTGCCGTTCAACGTCGACCTGGTGCTGACGCCGCAGTTCGCACCCGACGTGTTGCCGGTGGGCGAGCGACTGACCTTCTTCGCACCGGCACAGGGCCGCTTCGTGACTCCCGACGAGGAGTTCGGGAACGGTGAGGCAGCGGTGCGGCTGAATCGCTACGTGGGTAGCTGGAACTACGCACTCTACGGCTACACTGGATTCTGGAAGGGTCCGCAGGGCTTTCGTCCGGCCACGACGCAGGGCGAACTGTCTGAATTCTATCATCCGGAGCTGAACTCCCTCGGCGCCAGCGCTCGCGGCCCTCTCTTCGGGGGTGTGGCCTGGGCCGAGGGTGGCTACTACGACTCGAGCGACGACTCCGACGGCGACGATCCGTTCGTCCCGAACTCGGAGTACCGCGCCATGGTTGGCTTCGAGCGGCAGTGGTGGTCGGACTTCACCGGCGGCATGCAGTTCTACTGGGAGGGCATGCAGGACCACGACGCGGCCGTCGACGCCCGGGCGGCGGCGGTCGACCAGTTCGTGGCCGGCGGCATGGACCGCGCCGACGCCGAGTACGCGCTCTTCCTCAAGGAGGAGAACCGGACGCTGCTCACGCTGCGGCTTCGCCAGCAGTTCATGTACCAGACGCTCACGCTGGGATTCTTCGGGTTCTACAGCCCGAGCGACGAGGACAGCTACCTGCGGGCCTCGGTCGACTACGACTACAGCGACTCGCTCACGCTGACCGTCGGCACCAACTGGTTCACCGGGGAGGACCAGCGCACCCTGTTCGGCATGAACGACGACAACGACAACGTCTACGCGCGGATCCGCTACGGGTTCTGATCGGGACGCCGGACATCCGAAGCACGAGAACGCCCGGGGCCGTACGGCTCCGGGCATCGTCGTCGGTGGCGGTGCACCGTGGCCGTCGGGGGCCGGCCAGAGGATTGGCCACCGGACCGGGTGGGCCCCGCACTGAACGGACACACCACGCACGACCACTCCGGGATCTCGCGCCCTGTCCCCAGGAATCCCGAGCGGTCGGTGTGAACGATCGCGCCGAGCACACACCGATCCGGTGACACGGAGTCCGGGCGTCCGCACCGGCCCGAGGTCGGGTCGGATCGAACTCGAGGCGGCGGCTCGCCCGGTGGTTCCGGGGAGAGGTGGGGCGGCGGGCGGATCTGATGCACCCGAATGCGAAAAAAATGCAGCCGGCCCTCGACGGGGCCGGCTGCCAGGGACGTCCGGCGGCCGTAGCGGTCATCGGCCGCCGGTGGGCGCGGTAGTGGCGGAGATCACCAGGCGGCCTTCAGCCCTCCGAAGGACTGCAGCTCCGTCGACACCACGGGCTCGCGGGGCTCGACCTTGCCGTCCCAGTTCTCGTCGTATCCGGCCATGGCCTCGGCTGCCGACACGGACACGAAGAATCCCCAGTCCGTGCGATCGGCCGGGGCCAGATCGCCGATCCGGCTCCCACCGGTCCAGTCGACCGAGCCGTTGGCCTGCACCAACGACAGCAGCGTCGTGCGGTTGAGCACCGTGAAGGAGCCGCTGAGCAGCGCCGTGCCGTCGGAGAAGGTGGCCGGGTTCGCGTAGTCGGCCGGCGTGGCGTCGTCCTCGTACAGCGTGATGGTGCCGCCCGAGTAGAACTGGTCGCCTCCGGACTCCGAGTCGAGGATCACCCCGTCGACCACGATGGTGTACTCGAAGTTCGCGAAGTCGAGCGGGAGCGGGGTCTCGAGGGCCGGGGAGCCGTCGAGCACGACGGCCACCATGCTCAGCGTACCCCCGACGGAGGTGGGCAGATTGGCCTGCCCGTCGAAATCGAACAACTGCTGCGCGGAGCTCGCGGTGGGTCCCAGGAGGACGGCCACGGCGAGAATCGCGATCCATGTCTTGTTGCGCACGATCATCATCTCCTCTCGTTGCGTCGGATCGTTTCGCCGTGGGTTCACCGCTGGAAGGTGGACTTCACGCCACCCCAGCTGTCGGTCTCGGACGGGACGGCCTCGAGCAGGTCGAACTTGCCGTCGATCTGCAGGTCGTAACCCTCGATGATCTGGGCTCCGGCGTCGGCGGTCCAGGCGCCGCCCCAGGTGTATCCGCAGTCGCTGCACGTGCTGTCGAGCAAGGTGCCGGCGACGCCGTCGAGGTTGCCTTCGTAGGCCCCCGCCCCGTCGGCCTGGATGATGATGACGAAGCTGGTGAAGTTCCCCTCGAAGAGGAGGGCGCCGTCGCTGAAGGTGGCCGGCGACGTGGCGTTCGGCGGGTTGGTGCCCCAGTCGGCGTTCTGGGAACCGTCGAGGTAGATCTCGAGCTTGCCGCCCGTGTAGGTGACGGTGGTGTTTCCGTTGGTGTCCACGGTCTGCCCGTCACTGACCAGTCCGTAGCCGTAGAAGGTCATTTCCTGGATTCCGAGGTCGGCGCCCGTGACGGGGTCGACGGCGGTGGCCACGGCGGTGAAGACGAGTTCGTCGCCGGCATCGCTCGGCAGGAAGCCGCCGGTCTCGTAGCCGTATCCCACGTAGTCTCCGATCACGACGGCTCCGGCCGGGCTGGCCAGTATCGTCGCGGTCAGGACGAGGACGACGGTTGCAATCGATCTCATCGTGATGATCCCCTCCCCAGAGGCAAATGCGCGCCGGAACGCTCCGTGAGCGATCACGGCGTCGTTGGTGGTTCCGCAGGGCGCGATGACTGGGGAGCACGGGTACGGAGGGTGGCGGTCGGAGGCGCGAGGAAGAACCGCGAACCGTACAACTCGAAACAGTAGCACGCCGGCATCATGGGACACAAGAGGACACGAGACAGGGTGACGCCGCCCGCCGCGGGTTTCACGAGAGCCGCACGGCGTGGTACACTCCGCTCGACCGCGCGGTCGCCCCGTACGACCGTTTTTCGGCGACTTGATCCTCCTTCTTCGACAACCGCCGGAGTTCGCCCATGCAACGCTGCCTGCTCGTCGTGGTCTCCGCTGCCGTGATCCTGGTGGCGGTCGGTTGTGAGTCCGGCTCGGATCGGTTCCGCGCCGATTCGCCGGTCGATCCCGGTGCGCACGCGTTCGAGCGTGCAGGCAACAGCGGTCCGGAGTCGAACGAGGGAACGATCGTACTGCTGGGGGGCGCGGACGCCGCGGCCGATCCGGTCGAGATTCTTCGCGACCTCGGGCTCGAACACCTGGTCACCGCGATCTCGTCGAATCTCGCGCGTCTCGAGAACCTCCCGATCGACCTGACCGAGCTGGAGCTCGACCCACGCATCGTTGCCGTGCAGTCGAATCATGGTGTCGTGCTCGGGGAGCCCTCCGACCTGACCATGGCTTTCTTCGAGGGCGACGTCGAGACGACCGATCTCGACCTGCGACCCGAGTTCCGGCCGCTGCGTCTGGCCGAGGTCCACCGCGAGGCGGACGGCTCGGGGATCCGCGTCGCGATCCTCGACACCGGTGTCGACACGGTGCATCCCTATCTGCAGGGCCGGCTCGAACTCGTCGACGTGCCCTCGCTGGGGCCGGTCCAGGAGACCGCCGACGGCATCGACGACGACGGGGACGGCTTCGTGGACGAGGCCTACGGTCACGGTTCGCACGTGGCGGGGATCGTGGCGACGGTCGCGCCGGGGGCGACCCTGGTTCCGTTCCGGATCCTGTCCGACGACGGCGTCGGCACGGCCTACGAACTGGCCCTCGGCCTGCGCGCCGCGATCCATGCCGACGTCGACGTGATCAACCTCAGTCTGTCCATCGGCGAAGAGTCCAACGTGGTGTCGGCGCTCATCGATCGCGCCCGTGCGCAGGGGATCGTGGTGGTCGCCTCCGGTGGGAACACCGGGGCCCAGGCCACGTACCCTGCGGCCTACCCAGGGGTGATGGGGACCGGCGCCACCGTGGCGGACATGACCGTGCTGGCCGAGTTCTCGGCCCGGGGAGCGGGCATCGCCCTGGCCGCGCCGGGTACCGAGGTGCTCAGCGTGTATCCGGGTGGTAGCTGGGCCACCGCGAGTGGGTCGTCGATGTCGGCTGCGGTCGTCACCGGCGCCATGGCGATCGTCGGCTCGAAGCTCGGTGTCGACGTGCTCGCGGCGGCAGAGGCCCGCTTGCTGCGGACGGCGGTCGCGGTCGATCCGGACGGCTCGGTCGAGCACGGCGGCGTGGATCTGTTGGAGGCGTTGCGGTCTCCGGTCGGTCGCCCGCGGGTCGAGCTCAACCAACGACGGTGAAGGTGGCCCAGCCGTAGGGATGGCGTCGCTCCACGATCGCTTCACGGCGTGTGCGGCTGGCGGCATCGGCGGCCAGCACTCCCTCGGACCAGGTCCGGTAGAACGACCGCGTGAACTCCGTCGACACGCGGTCGTCGATCTTCCACAGCGCCAACACGATCTCGCGGGCTCCACTGCCCAGCCCGGCCGAGACCCACCCGTCGAAGCGACCCTGGGGCCTCAGCGACTGCTGTCCTGACGCACAGCTCGCGAAGAAGAGGGTGGCATCGCGATAGCGGCGGTCCCCGGCGATTTCCTCCAGCCCGAGCCAGCCGTCGCCGAGCAGGATCCCCGTTCCGATCCAGTGACCACGCGAGACCGCACCGTGCGCCGCCACGTGGAACAGGCCGATGGCCTCGGCCTCGTCCAGACGGGCGCGTTCGGTGCCGCGGATCACCGGTGTCCCCAGCGGCATGAGCGACCGGGCGATCTCGTCGACCTCGTTGCGCCGCCCCGCGGTTCCGTCGTGCAACAGGACCGCCGTGCCTCGCCGCCGGGGCCGGTCGGTCCGGATCAGGGCGGGGTGGGGCCATCGTGACGTCACGAGCGTTCGCTCGCCGTGCACGAGCTCGCCGGCAGCCTCGACCGGAACGTCGTGCAGCTCCGCGGGCAGGATCACGTGCACACGGTCGTGTTCGATCGCCAGCGGTGTCCACATGGCCTCCCCCAACGCGGTCAGGCGTTCGGTGGCTTCGTTCCGTGTCCGGTCCAGGAAGCGGCGCCGCCGCGCGGTCGGCATTCCCGAAGCAGCCTCGAAGAGCAGTTGGAGAGGACGCCACAGGGACCGCAGACGATCGACGTCGAGGTCGAGGTCGGTCCGATGGACGCGTCCGTCTTCGATCACGAAGGCGCACCAGCGGTGGCCGATGCGTTCGAACACGACGACCGATTGTCCGCGGACACGCGACGACCAGTTCGACAGTCGCGCGCTCTCGCTGGTCTGCCGGACGACCGCGAAGCGTCGCCGGAGACGGCGGTGGACGTCCTGGTCGAGGCGTTGTACGTCGCGCGCGATGGTGCGGGTGCGGACGTCGCCCTGCGGTCCGTCCTCGGCGTCGAGGAGCTCCTGGCGCAACAGCGCGATCCGAGCCCGCGCTTCCCGTGACATCGCGGGCATCTCGGCCAACAGGGCCTCGATCACCTCGCGCGAGCGAGCGCGGATCAGCATGTCCAGGGCGTCGCGGTCGGCGCGGCGTCCACCGTGGGTGAGGACGACGTCGACCGCGTCACGGACGACGTCGGCGCGGCGGGTCCAGAGCGTGCGGCGCAGGGCCTCGTCGTCGGTCGCGCCGGCCAGGTCCTCGAGGTCGCGGGCCGCGCGCTTCGCCCAGCGGCAGGCGGGGCCGGAGTGTTCCAGCCCGGCCTCGGCGCGGGCCAGGACGAGCGCGATCCCGGGCCGTTCGAGTCGGCCCAGCGGGCCACGGGCGTCGTCCCGCGCGCGGCGGGCCCGGCGCAGAGCGCTGGCGTGACGCCCCTGCCGTTCGTCGATCCCGGCGAGCAGGACACGGCAGCGCAGTGCGGTGGAGGCATCCGAGCGATCGAGAGCGGGTTGCAGACCGGTCAGCAGCGTACGGGCTTCGTCGTCGCGTTCCTCGGCGACGAGGATCCCGGCGAGGTCCACGTCGATCCGGCGCAGGGTGTCACGGTCGCCGATCGACTCGAAGTGTTCCCGGACGCGCTCGAGGCGAACCCTGGCATCGGAGAGACGACCCAGGTCGCGCAACCAGCGGGCACTCCACCGGGCGACGTGGGCGGCGTCGCGCCCGATCCCCAGACGCTCGTAGACCTCCTTGGCGCCGCCGGCTTCCTCGAGGGCGCGGTCCAGGTCGCCGAAGGCGCCCCACACGCGACTCAGTTCCCAGCGGAGTGCGGCGACGGCCTGCTCGTCGCCCAGCGCCTCGAGGGCCGTGTGGATCTCCTGCAGCGCGTCGAAGCCCTCGTCCCAGTGGCCGCGCTGGATCCGGCTCGTGGCCCGGCCGAAACGTGCGCGGAGGGCCTGGGCCGTGAAGCCCCGAGCCTCGAACACGTCGTGGCTCCGGTGGAAGCTGCGTTCGGCCTCGGCCAGGCGACCGAGTTCGAGCAGGCTCTGCCCGAGATCGAAGTCCACCAGCGCGACGTCGGTGTCGAGCCCGGCCCGCTTCAGGACCCGTCGGGCGCGGTGGTAGGTCTCGATGGCCTGTTTCGGGCGTCCGATGCGGTGCTGGAGAGCGCCGACGTTCACGTCGAGGCGGGCGGTCAGCACGGTCTCGAGCCGGGCCAGGCCACGCCGGGCGCTTCGTGCCAGCTCCAGGGCCGTGTCGAAGTCGTCGAGCATCGCCAGGACGTCCACGCGACCGATGGCCGTGCGGAGGACCTCCGAGTCCTCGCCCTCGGCTTCGAATCGATCCACCGCGTCGGCGTACTGCACCGCGGCTTCGCGGAACCGCCCGTTGGCGCGCAGGACGTGACCGTGCAGACGGACCAGACGTGCCCGGCGTGGCGCGTCGAGTCCCCGCATGCCGCGCCGCCGCAGCGTCTGCAGGACCCGCAGGGCCGCGGGCGGATCGATCCGTGCCCAGGTCATCAGACCTGCATAAGCGGCAGCGAAGCCCTCGTCGGCCGAGCCGTCCGTCGTCCAGACGGACCACAGCTCTTCGGCCGGACCTCCGGTCACGGCCTCCTCGATCCGCGCGCGGCGCGCGACGTCGAGGCCGGTCTCAGGCACCGGGATCCTCCAGGACGACGGTCGGTTCGCCCGCGACGTGGATCTCCAGGGTCCAGCCCCGGACCGGGGCGCCCTCGAAACGGAACGAGGCACCGTCGGTGAGCCGGCGGTGGTCGATCACGTGGTCCTCGTGCGTCCACACGACCTCGATCGCAGTCGTGGTCGGACGGCCCTCGGCGAGCCAGGCACGGCCCTCGATGCTGAGCAGACCCTGCCGATCGGAGTGTCGTTCGACCAGCAACGACAGGTCGACGTGCTCGGCGCTGTGACTGACCAGGCGACGGTCCTCGTCGAGCAGTGTGCTGGCCGCACGCACGTCGGACGGACGTACCGACCGCGCGGTGGTCGAGACGGCGGGCACCGGGTCCTGCGACTCCGGGATCCTCCACGCACGCTGTCGAGCGTCTTCTGCTGGCGTGCTCCATCTCCGGTCGCCCATCCATTCCAGCAGGTGTTCCAGTTCGTTCGACTTCATGTCGATTCCTCCATCAGTTCGCGCAGCCGGGCCAGGCAACGGGAGCGCATGGATCCGAGGGTGCCCACGGCCACGCCGAGTCGGTCGGCGACGTCGCGGTAGGCGGGACGAGGGTCCTCGAAGAACAGCATCTGCAGGAGCTGATGACAGCGGCCTCGCATGCGGCGAAGGGCCTGATGGACGAGCTGGGACTCCTGCAGTTTCTCGATCGAGGTGTCACTCGACGGGCTGGGATCGACCAGCTCGTCGCTCAGGTCGACGACCTGCTTCGCCGAGCGTACGGATTGTTCGTATGACAAGCGGCGGGCCGTCACGATCAACCACTTCGGCAACGCCTGGGGGTCGCGCAGCCGGTGCAGCGAGCGGTGCAGTTCCACCCACACCCGCTGGTGCACTTCCGAGGCCGCCTCGCGGTCGAGCCCGGTTCCGAGGGCCGTGGAGTACACCAGGTTCTCGTAGCGCTCGACGAGGACCCGCCAGGCGTGCTCGTCGCCCTGCCGACAGAGGTCGACCAGGGTGACGGTGTCGCTGCGCGACAGGCTGGCCTTCGTCTTCAACACACGACGTCCTCTACTTCGCGAGCGTCACGCGACCGGCGGCCGCGATCTCGCCGTCGAGCGTGATCCGGTAGTGGTAGACGCCCGAGGCCACTGCCCGGCCGGCGTCGTCGCGGCCGGTCCACACCACGTCGTGCCGTCCGGTCGCGAACGTGGCCTGCGGTAGCAGAGTTCGCACGAGGCGTCCAGCGGCATCGTGGATCGCGATCGACACCGAGGCGGATCGCGCGAGGTCGAACGACACCACCGTGCGCGGGTTGAAGGGATTGGGACGCACGTGGACGCGTTCGAGGCCCGAGCGCGGGCCGGCGGGCACCGAGGTGCTCGCGAGACAGGCCGTCGCCGGGCACGTGTCGGGTCCGTACACGACACCTTCCTGGTAGGGCACCGCCAGGTCGGGCGCTCCGTCGCCGTCGAGATCGCCGAAGGCGAAGGTCGAGGGATTCGTGCCGCTCGACACCACGCTCGGCGCGCCGAAGGAGGCCGCGCCGAGATTCGCCAGCACCGTGACGTCGTCGGAGTTCAGGTTGCCGGTGACGAGCTCGGACAGCCCGTCGCAGTCGAGGTCGGGGGCGGCCAGCGAGAAGGCTCCGGCTCCGGCGCTCACCTGCACGGGAGCGGCCAGCGAGCCCGATCCGTCGTTCAGCAGGACCGACACGCGGTCGGCGAAGAACTCGGTCACGGCCACGTCGGGGCCGTTCGCGCCGTCGAAGTCACCGACGGCGACGTCGAGGGGATTCAGACCGATCGCGATCGACGTGCGCGGCGCGAACCCACGCGCACCGTCGTTGAGGTGCACGGTGACCGTCGACGACTCGAAGTTCGACACGGCGACGTCGAGAAGCCCGTCGTCGTCGAAGTCGGCCACGACCAGACCGTTCGGGGTGAGGTCGGTGGAGAAGGACAGCGTGGCATCGAAGGTGCCGTCGCCACGGCCGTGGGCCACGGTGATCGTGGCACCCGAGCCGTTGACCGCGAGCAGGTCGAGATGGCCGTCGCCGTCGAGGTCGGCCACCCGCACCTCGTTCACGGCCGGGCCCGACGGGATCGAATCCCGTTCGGCCAGGCCGCCGGCGCCGTCGTTCCACAGGACGGACCAGGCCCCCGACGTCTGATCTCCGGTCACGACGTCGAGGTCGGTGTCGCCGTCGAGGTCGGCCAGCGCGAGCGAGACCGGCTCGTCGCCCGTCGCCCACAGCACCGCGGTATCGAGGGTGCCGCCCGCCAGCTGGCGGAGGACCGCGACCCGGTCGGTCGCGTCGTTGGCCGTGACGACGTCGGCCAGGCCGTCGCCGTCCAGATCGCCGATCGCCACCGCGTTCGCGCGCTCGCCGGCTCCCGGAACGAGAGGCCCGTTCGCGTCGAAACAGAACTGGGCATGGGCGGGCATCGCGACGAGAAGGATCGCCACGGCGAGGAGTCCGCGGATGTCGAACAGGTGGTGGGGGCGCATGGTGGTCTCCCGATTCGAGGCGACGGATTCGAGGAAGAGGTGGGGGTCCCCAGTCCCAGCGGGGGCGCGAGCGGGGGACCCTTGCGTTTCGGACTACATCATTACGGCCTACATCAGACCCTGGAGGATCTCGATGATCTGGGCGATGGCCTCCTGGGCATCGGCAGGCAGCTGGTTGGCCAGCTCCATGATGAAGGCGATCAGATCGGCGAAGCTCATGACACCTCCTTCGGTGGTGAGACTCGAGACTGATGGACCGCACGGCACGACGAATCGGCCGGCTCCTCCGCGGCGTGCAGAGCTCGAAGGTGAAGAAAAGCCGTGGACCGGAGTCCGGAGGAGCTCTGTGAAAGGTGGGACGAGCTCGCGATCTGATGCATCCGGAATGGACATCGGGCCCCTCGGACCGGGCCCGCCGTCAGGGCGTGCCGACCGGGCCTGCCGTCAGGGGCTGCCGTCGGGGGCGGCCGTCAGGGTCGGCTGGATGGGTTCCCGGAGCGGACGCACGCGCCGGGACCGGCGATCACTCGATCGTGACGTCCTCGATCGTGATGAACGTCGTCCCGTCGGCGGTGACGAAGCGCGTGGGGAAGCGGATCCCGCCGGCCTCGCTCCAGTCCTGGCGAGTGGTCACCAGGCTCGGTTCCTCGGCGCCGCCGCGGTGGAAGGCCCAGGCATCGGGAAGGTCGTCGTCGCCCAGGTAGAGAACGTAGGCATCGCCCGGAGTGTAGCCAGCGTCGCCGGTGTAGTGGACGCGCAGGGCGCGTCGGTCCCCCATGTCGTCGAAGCCCGGCACCGCCGTCGGCCCGAGGTCCTCGAACTCCACGCCCGTGTCGAGGGCCAGGCGGAGTTCGGACAGCATCCAGTAGTGGTCGTTGACGAAGGCGGCGTGCGCGCGGCGCTGGTCGTCGGTCTCGATCGACCCGGCGTGGATGCGCGTGGTCGTTCCGTTGAAGGTCACGGCCACGCTGTCCTGGGCGGGGTGCCACACGAACGAACGCGCGTTGCCGCTCGGATGGTGCTTCCAGGTGAAGGCCACGCGCTCGACGTCGCCCCAGTTCTCCACGCCGGCGGTCTCGGCCACGCGGCGGGCCAGGGCGTCGCCGTCGGCGGCGACCGTGGGCGACGCGGACAGCAGCACGACGAACAACGAGGCGAGAAAGCGGGACATGACCGGCTCCGGACCTGGGGGACGGCACGACCGATGGATCGGGTCAGTCGGGAGAGTCGACCATCGCTGCGTGCCTGGCAAGTCCGGGGTCCTTGACGCATCACCCGCGCCGGGCGTTGACTCGATCACGTCCCACTTGGGCGGCCTTGGAAGGCCGTCCCGTCACCCACCGAAAGGACCCACCGTGGAATACGTCGACATCGTCGAAGGCGAACTCAAGGCCTCGCGGATCGGCCTGGGCACCTGGGCCATCGGGGGTTGGATGTGGGGCGGGACCGACGAGGAGGCGGCGATCCGCACCATCCACGCAGCCATCGACCACGACATCTCGCTGGTCGACACCGCCCCCGTCTACGGCTTCGGTCGCAGCGAGGAGATCGTCGGCCGGGCGCTCGCCCACGACGATCTGCGCGAGCGCGTGGTCCTGGCCACCAAGGTCGGCCTCGACTGGAAGGACGAGCAGCCATTCCGCAACGCGAGCCGCGAACGCATCGAGAAGGAGGCCGAGGACTCCCTGCGTCGTCTGCAGACCGACGTCATCGACCTCTACCAGATCCATTGGCCCGACCCGAACACGCCGATCGAGGAGACGGCCGAAGCCATGCTGCGCCTCCGCGAGGCCGGCAAGATCCGCGCGATCGGCGTGAGCAACTTCTCCGTGGAGCAGATGGAGACGTTCTCCGAGGTGGCGCCCCTGCACACCACGCAACCGCCCTACAACCTCTTCGAGCGCGGGATCGAGCAGGACGTCCTGCCCTGGGCTCGGGAGCACGGAGTGAAGACCGTGACCTACGGCGCGTTGTGTCGCGGTCTGCTCACCGGGAAGATGACGGAGCACCAGACCTTCGAGGGTGACGACCTGCGCAAGGCCGATCCGAAGTTCCAGTCGAAGCGCTTCGGTGAGTACCTGCACGCCGTCGAAGCCTTCGAGGAACTTGCCCACGATCGCTTCGACACCGACGTGCTCACGTTCTCGGTCCGGTGGCTCCTCGACCACGGATCGGACATCGCGCTGTGGGGAGCGCGCCGCCCCGAACAGATCGAGGCGGTCGACCGACTGTGGGGCTGGCAGTTCGATCCTGCGACGCACGTGTCGGTCGACCAGATCCTGGAGCGGCATGTGAACCATCCGGTGGGTCCGGAGTTCATGGCCCCACCGGAGAAGCCCTAGGGTTCTGCCTCGATGATTGTTCATGGCCCCGGATTCGCAAGGATCCGGGGTCATGCGTACCAATCGACCGACGAACGGTTGGACGCCTCCCCACTGCCCCAACCGTAACTGCA
>Ga0209949_1000301_pt1 | contig 26796 bp, 26 predicted proteins | sample SalPonC_black_MG_FD_185711 | JGI IMG/M metagenome (GOLD analysis project Ga0209949, IMG submission 185711) | Salt pond soil microbial communities from South San Francisco under conditions of wetland restoration - Salt Pond MetaG... | ecosystem: Environmental > Aquatic > Marine > Intertidal zone... | reverse complement strand
AATGCCGTAAACGACATTGACAGAAGCCCCGGGAGCGGTCTTCATGGAGACGCCCAGGGTACCGCCAAAGCCAGAGATGTTCTCGACATCGCCATTGGGACCCACGTAGGCATCGGCTTCATAGAAGTTGCTGCCGGAGCGGTACAGGTAGCTGTTGGCACCATCCGAATAGTTCAGGGCACCCTGTACGGATATCATGTCGCTCACTGCCAGTTTGCCAGCAACAAAAGCGCCAAAGCCAAAGGATGACTCATCAGAAGTGCCAGTATCATATGCGTTCTGGTGAGCCAGCACTGCAGCTGAATAGCTCAGGCTGTCAACAGAGTTGGTGATACGGGCAGTAAACGTCGGCAGGTTGTCCTTTTCGACGCTCGCTGTAGTCCTGCCAATCACTACCGGGTCACCGTTATTATCAGTGACGGTTTGGCCTGGGTCAGTTACTACAGTGGCGCCAATAATGCTGCTTCTGGGAGCCTCAACGGAAACTGAGAGCGGACCAGTGGTGTAACGAACCTGGGAAACACGGCTCTGGAGCCCAGCGGTACCCGGAATGCCGTCGAAGTCGAGCTGCGAGGTGTTGCCCACGAAGCTGTTGTAGTTGGACCAGTAGCGGCCCATCATCACGCCGTTATATTCGCCATAAGCGTGGCGGATACGGAAGGTTCCGCCGCGGAAATCTGTTTCCAGATTGGCTTTGACACCTTCCGGACTCGTGACCCTGAAGCCCAGACGACTCTGTACCGCATCAGCCCCGAAGTGACCGGTCACTTCGTTGGCTTCCGCGCCGCCAGTATTGATTGCACTGTAATCGGCTGCCCGGGTGCTGATGGCAACGTTCTCGTCAAGATCATAGGTGGCATTCAGACGGGCGTAACCGTAAATGCTCACATCGTAATCGCCTACGCCCTTGTATGTTGCGGAGCTGAAATCTATGGCGGCTGCTTGTCCCGACACACCCAGTACCGCTGCTGCGGCAGTCGCACGAATGGCCAATCTCAATTTATTGCTTTGCATTGTTATCTCCACGTCTGATTTTGTTGTTCGTCTCATAAAGTAGTTACCAATTCGTGACATTTCAACTGAATTCTTCCAATACTGAGACGAATGTCTATGCATTTAAATCCGTGGCCTGCGGAACTTTTTTAAGAATTGTTTTGATTCCTTTCCCGGCCAATGGTGTTAAAGATCGTTTATCTCCAACCGTCCGTATTTATAGTATATGACAAAACGTTTACAAATTCTGGATGCATCTACTTTTGCCTTTCTCGATATCGAAACGACAGGTGGCAACAATTCCCGCGACCGGATCACCGAAATCGGTATCCGGTTCTGGCGCTCGGGGCAGGTGGTCGGTGAGTGGCAAACGCTGATCAATCCGGAAACGCGTATTTCGCCGTTCATCCAGAGCCTGACCGGTATTTCCAATGACATGGTGGCGGACGCCCCCAGGTTTGAGGAGATTGCTGACGAACTGGAAGCACAGCTTGATGGCAAGGTGTTTGTTGCCCACAACGCGCGGTTCGATTACGGCTTCATCAAGTCCGAGTTCCGCAGAACGGGCCGGCTATTCACGGCAAAGGTACTGTGCACCGTCAAGCTCTCACGCACACTGTATCCGCAATTCCGCCGGCACAATATGGATGCGCTGATTGATCGCCATAACCTTGCCCGGGTCCAGCGCCATCGCGCCATGGGAGATGTGTCAGCGATGCTGGCGTTCTTCGAGCAGGCATTGAGCGACCATGGGCCGCAGTCGATGAACTCAGCCGTTGACACCCTGCTGCAGCGGCCCAGCATTCCATCGCACCTGCCCACAGACATTCTCCATGACCTGCCCCGGGCCCCCGGTGTCTATCGTTTCTACGGCGAGAACGATGTGTTGCTGTACGTGGGCAAGAGCACCAGCATCGCCCAGCGGGTGGCCTCGCATTTTTCCGGTGACCATAACACCAGCCGCGGCGTCAGAATGTCAGAAAGCCTGCGCCGGGTGGACTGGACGGAGACGGCCGGGGAGCTCGGTGCCCTGTTGCTGGAACTGAAGCAGATAAAACAGATGAAACCGCTGTTCAACAGGCGTTCGCGAGCGGCCAGGAATCTGGTGAGCATTGAATTGACCGAAAACGGGGCGGGTTATCTTCAGGCGCGGCTGGTCCGTGAAATCGAACCACACCGGCTGGGGGACTACTTCGGTCTGTTCCGTAGCAAGAGAGATGCAGAAAAAGCCCTCAGTGGCATCGCTGCAAAGAACGACCTGTGCAACAAGCTGCTGGGCCTGGAGCCGGATCATCAGGGCCCCTGCTTCCAGCGCACACTGGGGCGCTGCAAGGGTGCCTGTGACAGCGGCGAAGGTGAGGGACCGGTGAAATACAATCTGCGCATGCAGATCGCCTTTCATGGCCTGCGCCTGAAGACCTGGCCCTGGAAGGGCCCGGTGGGCGTGATCGAGCGCAACCCGCAACGGGACCGACTGGATATCCTGATAGTCTATAATTGGATGCATGTAGCCACGCTGCATGACTATCAGGAGCTGGAGGACCTGGCCCTGAGCAGTCAGGCCGTGACCTTTGACCTGGACTCCTACAAGCTGATTGTCAAAGCTCTGGTGGCAACAAAACAGCAGCGCCCACATGAGATAATCGAGCTGGATGCGGCGGGTCCGCCGGATGTGCTGATGCCTTGAGTGGCGTACTATACTGGTAATAGTTAAAGTCATTCAGGTTCTGAGCTTCAGACTGCACCTGTCAGAACGCCTGACAGAGCGCCTGAAGCGAGTCCAGCAGGGAATCCAATGAATAAACAGCCGGTCAGTCGCGAATTATTTGATGAAGTCATGGTGCCGAACTACGCCCCCGGCGCGGTGATTCCGGTCAGGGGAGAGGGGTCCCGGGTCTGGGATCAGGACGGTCGTGAATTTGTCGACCTTGCCGGTGGCATCGCGGTGACCTGCCTCGGGCATTCTCACCCGGGGCTGGTTGGTGCGCTGATGGAACAGGCGGAAAAAATCTGGCACCTGTCCAATGTGATGACCAACGAGCCGGCACTTCGCCTGGCCCGGACCCTGTGTCATCTTACCTTTGCCGAGCGGGTGTTTTTTGCCAATTCCGGTGCCGAAGCGAATGAAGCGGCCTTCAAGCTGGCAAGGCGTTATGCATGGCAGCACACAGGCCCCGAAAAGCATGAAATCATCGCGTTCAGGAATGCTTTTCACGGCCGCACCCTGTTTACCGTCAGCGTGGGAGGGCAGGCCAAGTACCTTGAAGGTTTTGAACCGGCTCCCGGTGGTATCCATCATGCGGATTACAATGACCTGGAGTCGGTGAAAAAACTGATTTCCAAAGCGAAGACCTGCGCCGTCGTGGTCGAACCGATTCAGGGCGAGGGTGGCGTTATGCCAGCCGATGACGGCTTCCTGGAGGGTCTGCGAGCGCTCTGCGATGAGCATAATGCGCTGCTGGTGTTTGATGAGGTGCAGTCTGGCGTGGGCCGTACCGGCCATCTGTACGCCTATCAGAAATACGGCGTTACTCCGGATATTCTCTCGACCGCCAAAAGCCTGGGTGGCGGCTTTCCGGTGGCGGCGATGCTGACAACCGCGGAGATTGCCGCGAGCTTCGGTGTCGGCACCCACGGCAGTACCTACGGTGGCAATGCGCTGGCCTGCGCAGTGGCGCAACGAGTGGTGGACACCGTCAGCCAGCCCGAAATTCTCAAAGGCGTGCTGGCCCGCTCGGACAGGCTGCGCAAGGGTATGATGGATATCGGCGAACGCTATGGCATTTTCAGTGAAGTGCGCGGTGCCGGTTTGCTGTTGGGTTGCGTGATGACAGAACAATGGCACGGCAGGGCAAAAGAATTTCTTGCCGCGGGCATTGATGAAGGTGTGATGGTGCTGATTGCCGGCCCCGATGTGATCCGCCTGGCGCCATCACTGATCATCCCCGAACCCGATATCGACGAGGCGCTTGGCCGCTTTGAAGCCGCTGTACAGAAAGTAGTCGGCCAATAGATTGCTCAGCCAATCAACAGGGAGCAAGCCATGTGGATGGTACGACCCGCAAAGCCGGACGACCTGAAGTCAATACTGGCACTGGCCGGGGGTATGGGCCCGCGGCTGTCTTCCACCCTGCCCCGAAAGGACGAGGCGCTGGCGGCAAGAATCGAGCAGTCGGTTCGTGCCTTTCAGGGCACGACCGACGCCGGGGAATCCCCACGCTTCCTTTTTGTGCTGGAGGACACCGACACCGGTGCGGTACGAGGGGTCGCCGGTATTGATTCCCGGGCGGGCCACGGCCAGCCTTTCTATAATTACCGGAAAGACGCGCTGATACACGCCTCCCATGAGCTTGGCGTATCCCGTCGGGTGGAAGTTCTGTATCCGTCCCATGCCCTGACTGATCACACCTTGCTGTGTACGTTCACCATTGACCCGGCGCTGCAGGGAACCGATGCGTTTGAACTCCTGTCCCGGGCACGGATGATGTTCATCGCCAGTCACCGGCATCTGTTTACCGACCACACCGTCGTTGAAATTCAGGGGGTGCAGACCGAAAGCGGCGAGGTGCCATTCTGGGACAGCCTCGGACGCCATTTCTTTGATATGGACTTCGAGACCGCGGATCAGCATTCCGGGGCCCTGAGCAAAACCTTTATCGCCGAGCTGATGCCTTCCAACCCCATCTACGTCACGTTGCTGTCCCAGGACGCACAGACCGCACTGGGGCAGGCACACGAGAAGACCCGACCGACCTATGAACTGTTGCAGCGCGAGGGTTTCCGCGCCGGCGACTACGTGGATATCTTTGATGCGGGTCCGGTTCTGGAAGCGCGCACTGACAGCCTGAAAACCATTGTGTCCAGCCTGACCGGCACGCTGCACGGCAGTACGTCGGAGGAAGGTGAGCAGTGCCTGGTCTGCGGCGGAACACAGATGCAGTTCCGCTGCACTCTCGCACCCATCGCCGAAACCCTGAAAGGCGAGGTGAAGGTGCCGGTCAGAACCTGGCACTGCCTGGGCCTGGACGCGGGTGACCCGGTGCAGGTGTCGCCATGCTGATCATTCGTCCACTGCAGGAAAGTGATCTTGACGCGCTCTACGCCATGGCGCAATCGGCGGGCAAGGGGCTGACTACCCTGCCTGCGGACCGGGACCTGCTCCTGCGCAAGATACGCCATAGCCGGGATACCTTTGATCAGCGCTGCGCGCCGGAAGCGGGACTGTATCTGTTCGCGCTTGAGGATACCGGGCTGGAGGAGTGCGTGGGCATCAGTGGAATCCAGGCGCGGGTCGGGCTGGATGAGGTGTTCTATAACTACCGGTTGAGCGTGACCGTGAATGCCTCGCCGGAACTGGCGGTTCACGTGAGGACGCCCACCCTGCATCTGTCCAACGACATGACAGATACCTCTGAAATCTGTTCACTGTTGTTGTCGGATTCCCACCGCGGAGGTGGCAATGGTCTGTTGCTGTCGCGTTGCCGATTCATGTTTCTGGACCATTTCCGCAAGCACTTTTCCGAAAAAGTGTTCGCTGAAATGCGCGGTGTCTCGGACCAGGACGGTCGTAGCCCGCTCTGGGATGCGCTGGGGCGACAGTTCTTCGACATGGACTTTACCGACGCCGACATCCTCTCGGGGCTCGGAAGCAAGTCGTTCATTGCCGAGCTGATGCCGAAATTCCCCATCTATCTGCCAATGCTGCCGGATCAGGCCCGGGCGGTGATTGGCCGGGTCCACGACAACACCGCACCGGCTCTGAAAATGCTGCAGGCCGAAGGCTTCAACTTTAATGGTTTGGTGGATATTTTTGACGGCGGGCCGGTGGTAGAGGCGTTTATTCACAATATCCGGACCGTGCGGGACTCCTTTGATCGCACTGTGATGATCCGCTCGGACCGGGCACCGGCATCAACGTCGGATAAAGGAACCTTCATGGGGGCTTCCGGGCAGGGCGCCAGAGCGCAGGAGATGATGGTCTGCAACGGCTCATTCAAGGATTTCAGGATCACGACCTTACCCGCGGACTGCATCAGCATCGATACCATCAGCCTGAGTAAAGAGGTGGCCCGGGCGCTGGAGGTTGAAGCCGGGGACCGGGTCCGGATCGCCCCCTTGAAGGATGCCAGTGTTAATACCATCTACAGTGGAAGAGACAGTAATCACGCCGGGAAGTCCTTCGGGGCCTGACCTGTTGCAAAGAGTCTTACCGGCATTGGCAAAAGGAAGATAGGTATGGGCAGCCTTTCAGGTGACTTGTATATTGATGGATTGTGGCTGCAGGGTCACGGTGAAGAATTCGAATCTGTTCAGCCTGTCACGGGTCAAACCGTGTGGTCGGGCACAAGTGCCAACTATGAGGATATCGACGCGGCGGTCCGCGAGGCCCGTGGATCTTTTCCCGAATGGCGCAGGATGCCGCTCGAAGACCGCCAGGCGATTATCGAGTCCTTTGGCAAACAGCTCGAGGATAACAAGGAGGCTCTGGCGCACCAGATCGGGCTGGAAACCGGAAAGCCGCTCTGGGAGTCCCGCACAGAAGTGGCGGCGATGATCGGCAAAATCGGAATCTCCATCAAGGCCTACCATGACCGTACCGGTTCCAGTGCAACGGAAGTGGCAGGCGGCCAGGCCGTACTGCGGCACCGTCCCCATGGTGTGGTTGCGGTCTTCGGACCCTATAATTTCCCCGGCCACCTGCCGAACGGCCATATCGTGCCTGCACTGCTGGCAGGCAATACGGTGGTGTTCAAACCCAGTGAACTGGCGCCGGGTGTGGCGGAAATGACGGTAAAGTTCTGGGAGAAAGCGGGCCTGCCCGAGGGCGTCATCAATCTGATCCAGGGAGCTGCCGATACCGGCAAGGGCCTGTCCGGCCACCCCGGCGTTGACGGCCTCTTCTTTACCGGCAGTTCCACGGTCGGGCACCATCTGCACCGGCAGTTTGGCGGGCAGCCGGAAAAAATTCTTGCGCTGGAAATGGGCGGGAATAATCCGCTGATCGTTCAGGATGTGGCGGATACCGATGGCGCGGTCCATCATGCACTGCAGTCAGCATTTCTGTCGGCAGGGCAGCGCTGCACCTGTGCCCGGCGCCTGCTGGTGCCGGAGGGCAAGCAGGGCGACCATTTCCTGCATCGTTTTGTCAGTGTGGTCAGCCAGATCGCCGTGGGCGAATTCGACGCCGATCCGCAGCCGTTCATGGGGTCGGTTATTTCGGCCGAAGCGGCGGAAAAGTTACTTGCAGCCCAGCAGAACCTTCTGCAGAAAGGTGGCAAGTCGTTGCTGGAAATGCAGAGCCTCAAGGCGGATACCGGCCTGCTTTCGCCCGGTATTGTTGATGTTACCGGGGTTGACGGCGTCGACGAGGAATTCTTCGGGCCCCTGCTCATGGTGCAGCGTTACCGCGATTTCGACCATGCCCTTGAACTGGCCAATGACACGCAATTTGGCCTGTCTGCGGGCATCCTGACCGATGACCGGGCGCTTTATGAGAGGCTGGCCGAAGAGGTTCGTGCCGGCATTGTGAACTGGAACCGGCCTTTGACCGGCGCCAGCAGCGCCGCGCCTTTCGGGGGTGTAGGCGCCAGCGGCAATCACCGCGCCAGTGCCTATTACGCGGCGGACTACTGCGCATGGCCGATGGCGTCGCTGGAGGCCGGGAAAAGCGAGATGCCGGATGCTCTCGCGCCGGGACTTAACTTCGACTGACGGAAGGGATCATGGCCAGACATGCGGTAGAAGCCAATTTTGACGGCCTGATAGGTCCGACCCACAATTATGCCGGCTTGTCCTGGGGCAATGTCGCCTCCAGGACCAACGTCCGTGCCGTGTCCAATCCCAGAGAGGCGGCCTTGCAGGGACTGGCCAAAATGAAACAGCTGGCAGACCGTGGCTACGTTCAGGGCGTACTGCCCCCCCATGAGCGACCACATCTGCCGACCCTGCGGGCTCTGGGGTTTGCAGGCAAGGATGACGAAGTACTTCGTAATGCCGCCAGAAACAGTCCGCTGATACTGGCGGCGGTGTCTTCGGCGTCAACCATGTGGACGGCCAACGCGGCAACGGTGTCCCCCAGTGCCGATACCGCGGATAACCGGGTTCATTTCACCCCGGCCAACCTCAGTGCCAAATTTCACCGCTCCATCGAACATAATGTCACCGGCCGGGCCCTCAAGGCCATTTTTGCCGATGACGCCTACTTTGCTCACCACCCGGCGCTGCCCCCGGTCAGCCAGTTCGGCGACGAGGGCGCGGCCAATCATACCCGGCTGTGCAGCAGTTACGGCGATGCCGGCGTTGAGCTGTTCGTGTATGGCCAGGTGGCGTTTGACGAGCGCGCGCCGGGCCCGAAACTCTATCCGGCCCGGCAGACACTTGAGGCCTCCCAGGCTATCGCCCGGCTGCACGGCCTGAATGACCGGAACACGGTCTTCGCCCAGCAGAATCCGGATGCCATCGACGCCGGAGTGTTCCACAACGACGTGATTGCCGTGGGTAACGGCAATATGCTGTTCTATCATGAGATGGCCTTTCTGGATGAGGACCGGATGCTCGCGGATATCGGCGCCCGCCTGACCGGCACCGAGCTTGAGGCGTTAAGAGTCAGTAACGACCAGGTGCCGCTGGAAGATGCCGTGGCGTCCTATCTGTTCAACAGCCAGTTACTGAACACCCCGGACGGGATGATGCTGGCCGTGCCCGGGGAGTGCCGGGAAATCGAATCGGTCAGCCGCTACCTGGATACACAGGTTCGCAGCGATGGCCCGATAACCTCGGTTGAGGTATTTGATGTCAAACAGTCGATGCGCAACGGTGGCGGGCCGGCCTGTCTGCGGCTGCGGGTGGTGCTGAATGACGACGAACTCGATGCCATGCATCCTGGCGTACTGCTGAACGATGCGCTTTATGAGCGCCTGACCACCTGGGTTGAAGCCCATTACCGCAGCGAGCTGCGCCAGGACGATCTGGGGGATCCCATGCTGCTTGAGGAAGTTCGCAAGGGGCTGGATGAGCTGACAGGGATCCTGGGCCTTGGGTCTGTCTACGACTTCCAGCAATAATTCTGGCTAACAAAGCAAGCGGACAGGTCTTTCCAGAACCGTCCGGAGCCATGGGTGAAGAGCGAATAGCTCTTCACGGGCAGGCCATGGATGGCCTGCCCAGGACCTCAGTGCGACGCAGGAGCAATAAGCACTGAGGGCGGAGGCCGAGCTTACAGGGAAGTATTTACAGCGTGTTCTGGAAAGACCTGTCCGCTTGCTTACGCACGGATTAGTAATTCTGGCTAGTGTCCCGTCTGACCATCAGGCCGACGCGCTCACCCGCAGCTACCTTTCGATTGGGAAAGACGATCGCTTCCGGAACGTCGCCGACGGCGTAGCGGCTGTCGCCGTCTTCCCAGATTATGGTGCCGGGGTCGTACTCGGTAAAGTTGGCCACATCGTCCGGCACGTGAAACCGGAAACTGTCACCGGTGTTGATGATCTCGTGTACAACCTCATACAGCGCCGGCCCGGCTGACGCCGGAGCCCCGGGTGGTGTTTCTCCCTTCAGCCTGCGGCGCAGCGCATCGCGGATACCACTGAACCTGGTCAGGTCATTCTGACCAAAAGGCTGGACCTGCCCGAGCTCGATAGTGAAGCTTTCCGCGCCCAGTTCAGTTGAGGAAAACGCAGCAAACGTTGTCCCTTCGCGGTGCTGCAGCAGCAGGGTTTCCACGCCGGCTTCCAGCAGAAAGTCGGTCTGGAATCCGGGAACTTTCCGCCCCTCGACATAGGGGTAGAGCGCAAATTTTTCACGCAGTGAGGGACGAATAGCGGTGTGCAGATCGTAGTGGCTGAGGCCGGAGGGGTGGCGGGATGCAAATGCCCTGCAGGCCCGTTCCAGCTTTTGCGCGCGCTCGGCTTCCCGCAGGTTGATGTATGCCCGCTTGCCATGGGCGCCACTGAACAGGCGGTTAAGATTGACGTCCATAAACCGCTCATTCAGGTCGATGGCCAGTGGGTTCCCCAGTATCAGCAGGGCCGGGCACGCCAGTTGCCATTGCCCGTCAGCCAGTTCGCCGAACAGTCCGTTCAGCACTTCAATGGGCGCAGTTTCGTTGCCGTGGACACCCGCTGAAATGATCAGGGACTCGCCGTTAGGGTTGGCACGGCTCGCCGGTGGAGTCAGGTAAAGCAGCCCTGCATCCTGGAGCTGGATACCGGTGCCATCCTCCATTACCACGACCTTCTCCTCGGTCACCCGCGTGGTGGACGAGGTGGTGTGGGAGAGCCAGTCCCGGTTGGCACCGAATAGCTGTTCTATAACCGACATAACGATCTGGCCTCAGCCGCCGACAGGCCTTTGGTGTCGCAGCAGATAGTTTTCCAGTTTGCGAAAGGCAAATACCAGAATAAACGTCAGAACCATGTAAATCAGCGCCACAAAAATGAACGCATCAAAAGGCGCATAGAAGCGCGAATAGATATTCCGTGCAGCGCCGGTAAGGTCGACCAGTGTCACCACGCTGGCAATGGCACTGGAATGCAGCATGAAGATGACCTCGTTTGAATAGGCCTGTACGGCCCGCCGTGCCGCGCTGGGCAGGATAATCCTGCGCATGCGCAGGGCCCAGCTCATGCCGTAGGCTTTGGCGGCTTCTATTTCGCCGTGCGGGGTCGCGATGATGGCGCCGCGGATGATTTCGGTGGTATAGGCCGCCGTGTTGAGGGTGAATGCGAGCAGGGCAGGATAGAAAGCTTCGCGGAAAATATCCCACCAGAAAGTCTGCTGGATACCTTCAATCTGCGCGATCCCGTAGTAGATGATGTAAAGCTGGATCAGCAACGGAGTGCCACGGAAAACGTAGGTGAATAACCAGATCGGGCCGTTGATCAGCGGATTCCTGGACGTGCGCATGATCGCCAGCGGCACCGCCAGAATCAGCCCCAGCATCAGTGACGCGAATACCAGTTGGACGGTGGTGACCAGACCGTCCCAATACTCCATGATGGTAGGGCCTGTGAAAATCTCGTTGCCGCTGAGCAGCTCGTACAGGAATTCTGGCATGGCTTAACCCCCCTGGACCACGCCGACATTGGCTCGTTTGTTGAGCCAGCGGATGAACAGTTCCGAGCAGGCGGTCAGGGTCAGATACACAAACGCTACCGGAATGAAAAAGTGGAATGGCATGCGCTCGGCTTTGGCAGCTTCTTCGGCAACGCGCACCATATCAGTCAGGCCGATAATCGAGACCAGCGCGGTGGTTTTCAGCAGCACCTGCCAGTTATTGCCAAGGCCGGGCAGGGCATGGCGAAGCATCTGCGGGAGAATGATGCGGCGGAAAGTGTGAAAACGGCTGAAGCCATAGGCTCGGGCTGCCTCAATCTGGCCATTCTCGACAGCCAGGAAGGCACCCCGGAATGTTTCGGTCATATAAGCCCCGAAAATCAGGCCGATGGTGAAAACACCGGAGATAAAGGGGTCGAACTGAAAAAAGAAATCGTAACCGTAGGCATTGTAGATGGCGTCTGACAGGTTGTTTACCAGCACCTGGCCGCCGTAATAGAACAGCAGCATCATCACCAGGTCCGGAACGCCGCGAATCAGGGTGGTGTAGGCTGTAGCCACGCCCGCGGCAATTCGGCTGTTCGAGAGCTTGGCAGATGCGCCGATAAGACCCATAGCCAGGGCCAGGGCCAGGGAAAGGAAGGCCAGTTCGATGGTAACAATGGCCCCGTCCAGAAGGGCGGGGCCATATCCTTTCAGGTCGATCATTAATTTACATCTTGATGTCGTAGGCGAAGTAATTCTTCATGATAGCGTCGTAGGTACCATCTTCCTTCAGCGTGGCAAGCGCAGCATTCACCTCTTCTGCCAGATCCTTATCACGCTTGCGCATGGCAACGCCCACACCCTGGCCCAGCTTGACCGGCTCGCCGACCTCCTTGAAGCCGTCCTTGCTCAGGATGGTCTGCTCGCCCACCGGGTAATCCAGAAAGACAACGTCAAGGCGCTGGCCTTCAAGATCCAGCACCATGTCGTCAGCAGTGGTGTAGCGCTTGATGGATACAACACCACCCATCTCTTCGGTGACGTGGGTGTCCATGGTGGTGCCACGCTGAACGCCTACGGTCAGACCTTCCATCGCATCCATATCAGTGACGTCGGTGTCGAAGTCTTCCCGTGCGAACCAGCCACCGGGGGTGTTGTAGTAGGGCTCGGAGAACAGCACCCGCTCGGCGCGCTCCGGGGTAATCGACATGGAGGACATGATCAGGTCGAATTTGCGAGCCAGCAGTCCCGGAATCATGCCATCCCAGGCCTGGATAACAAATTCGCAGTTTGCGCCCATCTCCTCGCACATAGCTTCGGCCAGTTCTACTTCAAAACCGGTCAGGTTGCCATCTTCATCCTTGTATTCGAACGGCTCATAGGGCACATCAAACGCAATCCGCAGGTCCCGTTCCTGGGCCTGGGCGGCGCCTGCCATCATGGTAAGGGCGGCCACTGCAGCGCTTGCTGCAACAATCAGTTTTTTCATAGGTCACTTCTCCAGTTGTTATTTGCCTTGCGGGCTCAATTTTTCTGCTTTTGCCGGTCTGCTTTCAAGATAGCACTGCATATCAGAACTTGGGAGCAAGAAACTGTTTCATCCGTTCTGAATCCGGATTATCGAAAACCTTGTCCGGGGTCCCCTGCTCTTCGATCACGCCCTGATGCAGGAACAGGACCTGAGACGATACATCCCTGGCAAACCCCATTTCATGGGTAACCACAATCATGGTGCGGCCTTCTTCGGCCAGGTTCTGCATGACCCGCAGGACCTCACCCACCAGTTCCGGGTCCAGAGCTGACGTGGGCTCGTCAAACAGCATGACTTCGGGCTCCATGGCCAGCGCCCGGGCGATGGCTGCGCGTTGCTGCTGGCCGCCGGACATCTGGGCGGGGTAGTAGTCCTTGCGTTCGTAGATGCCGACCTTGTTGAGATAGGACTCTGCCCGTTCGATGGCTTCGCTTTTGGGGACACCCAGAACGTGAACTGGTGCTTCCGTAATGTTTTCAATAACCGTCATATGGGACCACAGATTAAAGCTCTGAAATACCATCGATAACTTGGCCCGCATCAGCTCCACCTGCTTGTTGTCGGCGGGAATGCGCTCACCTTTTCGGTTGGTGGTGAACCGGATGGGGTCCCCATGCACGATGATATCGCCGGCGGTGGGCGTCTCCAGCATGTTAATGCAGCGCAGGAAAGTGCTCTTGCCAGAACCGGAACTGCCAATCAGCGAGACAACATCGCCTTTTCTGGTTTCCAGCGAAATACCCTTGAGCACTTCCAGCTGGTCAAAGGTCTTGTAAATATCCCTGCAGATCAAAGGCGCTGATTCCGCCATGGGGAGCTCCTGGTCCGGGCTGAGAAATGCCACTGTGTTATGGGCTGTGGTTTTCGGGTCAATCCTCATTGTGGATGACTTGACCGGCTATGCAAGTGTTTTGCATTTCATGCCTGTCTGAAGGCCCCATGAGCAGCGGCAGCCGGCTTTCGGGAAGGAGGCTGATCCATGGATACCCGGATGATGGTGGTGCCCTGGCGTTCAATGTCCTGCATTGATTCTTTGACAAAACGAACGTGCGACATTGCCAGGCGTTTCGCGGCATCCGGTTTTCTTGCCATTATGGCCTGGTAGATGCGCCGGTGCTGGCGGGTAATACGGTTGCGCATTTCTTCCCGCGGATTGAGATTGGCGACGGCCGCCTGGACTGTCAGCAACATCAGCTTCTTCAAACCGTTCAGCACATGCACCAGTACCGGGTTGTGGGAGGCTTCCATAATGGCCTGATGGAAGCTGTGGTCCGGCTGGGCATTGCTGAGCGGGTCGGTCTGGTCAAGTGACGAAAACGCCTTGGTGATTCTGTGCAGATCCTGAGGGCTGGCCCGCAGGGCGGCAAGATAGGCCGCCTGTCCCTCGAGTTGTTCGCGAACTTCCAGCAGATCATAGAGCGTTCTGTGGTGGCCGGCGAACATCTGCAGCAGCGGACCTTCTTCGCTGGTATTTGCGTTGCCGGAAACGATGCGGGTAACGAACGAGCCTTTGCCATGCCGGGTTTCGATCACTCCCCGGCCCTGCAATTCATGCAGGGCTTCCCGTATCACCGCCCGGGATACCCCAAGCTTTGCCGCAAGCTGGCGCTCGGACGGCATTTTCTGGCCGGGGGCAAGGCCGCCGTCGAGTATCAGCTGTTCCAGTCGGAAGGATATTTCCTGAACTATTGCCATGTTTTTGCCTGATGCAATGAACTGGTCTGACCAGTTGGGTTTTTTGTTTTCAAAAATCATGTTTTCGAGCTGGTTCTTTAAATATGGCCGATCTCCGGCATTTCGTCTAACGCTCATTTCAAAACTGGTCAGACCAGTGGGTAATCCTCTGGACTAAATCCGGCCTGGCTACGAATATCCGTTAATGTCGGTGGCTTCCGACGTTTTTAACTGACGCAGATAACAACAATGTCAACGGAGATGTGTCGATGATCATCATGAATAATGAACAGCAATCTGTGGCTGAGCGCTCTTGCGCCCGGCGATCCGGGCGTGGAGTTTTCAGAGCAGTGGCCCTGGCTGCTGCCGTGGTCGGCTCCGGCCTGATCGGGGCAGGACAGGCGCAGGCCGCAACCACCTGGAAAATCCAGTCGGTTTGGGATGCGGGCACGGTCGGTTACGACCTGTTTGAAGAGTGGGCCAACAGCATTGAGCAGAAATCCGGTGGTGAGCTCATCATCAAGCCCTACCCTGCCAAGTCGGTAGCTGCGGATAACAACGGCCTGTTTGAAGCGGTCCGCAACGGCGTTCTGCAGGGTATGAACCCGTTCACCCTGTACTGGTCCGGCAAGATCCCGGCCTCGGTCTTTCTGTCATCCTACCCTGCCGGTCCCGACCAGCCTCACCAGTGGGATATCATGTTCTATTCCATGGGCATGCTGGAAAAAACCCGTGAAATCTACAAGAAATTCGGGCTGTTTTACGTTGGCCCGATCCAGCACGATGCCAACATCATCCATTCCAAGAAGCCGGTTAACAGTCTGGCGGACCTGAAAGGCATGAAGATCCGGGTGCCCGGTGGCATGGTGGCTGAAGTATTCCAGCAGTTTGGTGTGTCAACTGTCAGCCTGCCGGGTTCGGATATCTTCCCGGCGCTTGAAAAAGGCACCATCGACGCGGCGGATTACGTCGGCCCGGCGGTTAATTACGAGCTGGGTTTCTCCCAGGTGACTGACTACATCATGTTCGGTCCTCCCGGTGTGATGTCGATCTACCAGCCGGTGGATCTGATGGACCTGACGGTTAATCTGAGGGTCTGGAATGCCCTGGATCCGGAACTGCAGCAACTGGTTGAGGACGAGGTCCGCAACTATTCCCAGAAGCATTACCTCACCATCCAGAAGCGCAATATCGAAGCCATGAAGAAGTTCAAGGAAGAAGGCGACACGGTGACCCGTCTCAGCCAGTCCGACCTGGAGGAGTTCCGCAAGGCAGCGATTCCGATCTGGTTCAACTGGGCGAGCAAGAACGAGGACGCCAGGGCGATTCTTGATATCCAGCTCGAGTACATGATGAACGAGACCGTTGGCTACCTGGAACCGGAAGACATCGAAGGCATGTAAGCCTGCATCAATCAAACAAAACTGATCACGGGGAAGGTTAGGGCGTGCATTGACGGCATTCCCTCCCTTCCCCGCTCTGTGATGAAGGTGACAACAACATGTCTGATCTGAGTGCGTTCGGCTTTGTGATGCCGCACTGGTTCTATTGGGGCTGGCTGGCGGTGATGCCGCTGATCATGATGGCGCTGGATCGCTGGCTTTCCGGGCGCGGTGTGGAGGCCGTCGACAAGAATGCGGCAGCCAACGAAAAGCTTCAGCAAATTGAAGCAGAGCTGAAAAAAACCGTCGATTACAGCGATGCCAGCAACTGGTTTACCAACGCGGTGGACTGGATCAGCGAGAAATCCGGTGTATTCATTTCCTTCTGGACCGTGAATGCCGTGGTGTTCTACTTCTTCGAAGTGGTCATGCGCTACGTTTTCAACCAGCCGACGGTCTGGGTTCACGAGGCCAGTTTCCTGCTTTTCGGTATGCAATACCTGATGGCCGGCGCATTTGCGCTGCTCCATGGCTCCCATGTGCGGGTTGACGTGGTTTACAACTTCCTGCCATTGCGCGGTCGGGTGGGCATGGATATTTTCACATCGATGTTTTTCTTCATGTTCGCGATTGCGTTGATGATTACCTCCTGGACCTTTCTGGAGAACTCCTACTCGATGGATGAACGGACCGTTGAAACCTGGGGCATTCAGTACTGGCCGGTGAAAGGCGTAATGATGCTGGGGTCGACGCTGCTGTTCCTCGCTGGCCTGTCCAAACTGATCAAGGATATCTCGATGTATATCAAACTTGGCCGGGAGCAACACGCATGAGCCCTGAAACCATGACCAGCCAGGGCAATCCCCTGATCGGCAGGATCGGCACCTGGCTGATGATCGTTGCCACGGTCGCCCTCGGCTTTGTGATGCTGGTGGAAGTCATCAACATCCTGTTCTATGACCCCTGGAGTGATGACAGATTCCTGTTCAGGCTCTCGGGCGTGCTGTCGGATGTCAAAATCGGCCCGCTGACCTACATCATGTTCGGGTCCCTGGCCGTACTGCTGATGATGGGGCTGCCCCTGGCATTCGTTACCGGTGGCCTGGGTGTCATGTTCATCTATCTGGTGGGCGACTCGATGATGCTGAACATCATCCCCAGCCGGATATTTCCGATGATGACCAACTCCGACCTGGCAGCGATTCCGCTGTTCATCTTCATGGCCTCCATGCTGGAGCGGGCGGGTCTGATCGAAGAGATGTTCAACGTGGTCTACAAATGGATGGGGGGGCTGGGTGGCGGCCTGGCGATTGCCACCATTCTGGCCTCCACGATTCTGGCTGCCATGGTCGGGGTTATCGGTGCCGCTGTGGTTACCATGGGCATTATTGCGTTGCCGGCGATGTTGAAACGGAATTACGACCAGAAGATAGCGCTGGGCTCGATTATGGCCGGCGGTACTCTGGGCATCCTGATTCCCCCCTCCATTCTCGCCATCCTCTATGCCGTTGTGGCTCAGCAGTCAGTCGGTGAGCTCTATCTGGGCTCGGTTATTCCCGGCATCATTCTCTCCAGCCTTTATGTGACCTATGTCGGGGTCCGTTCCTGGCTGAACCCGAAACTGGGGCCGCCAATACCAGAGGAAGACCGGATCGGGCTGAAAGAAAAGGTCCTGCTGTTGAAAGATCTGATCGCGCCGCTGTTCCTGGTTTTCCTTGTGCTCGGGCTATTGTTCGGCGGGGTTGCAACGCCGGTTGAGGCCGCCGGTATTGGCTCCTTCGGGGCGATTCTGGTGGCAATGAAGCACAAGGTATTCTCCGTGGCCACCCTGCGGGATGCCTCGGTAACAACCGCCAAGGCATCAGCCATGGTGCTGTGGATCATGTTCGGGGCGTCGGTCTTTGTGGGCTTCTATATTCTCCAGGGCGGTCAGGAGTTCATAACCGAAACCATTCTGGGCATAGGCCTGTCACCGTATGCCGTGCTGTTGCTGTTGATGGTCCTGCTGGTGGTGCTGGGCATGTTCCTTGACTGGGTCGGTATCCTGCTGCTGGCGGTGCCGATCTTTATCCCGATCGTTGAAGCGCTGGAATTCCCCGGCCTGTTCGGGTTGCCCGGTGTCGAAGGTTCCGATGTGGTGTTATGGTTCGGGGTGTTATATCTGGTAAACATGCAGATGTCGTTCCTCAGCCCGCCCTTTGGCTATGCGCTGTTTTACATCCGCGGCGTCTGCCCTCCGGACATTACCATGGGCACGATTTTCAAGTCGTCTCTGGTATTCCTGGCTATCCAGGCGTTCGGACTGTTTATCTGTGTACTTATTCCGGGTGTGGTCACCTGGCTGCCCAACCTGGTTTATGGCTAAAAACAAGGAGTAATGATTTATGTTGACAGTTAACCGGCTTGATCTGGCGGATGCCAGAATTCTGATCGAGGGTGCGGCCGAGAAAGCCCGTGAAATTGGTGTGCCCATGTGCATTGCCATCACCGATGAATCCGGCAACCTGATCGCGTTCGAGCGTATGGATGGCGGCAAGATCACCAGCGTGACCATTGCCCAGGACAAATCCTTCACAGCATCGGCCGCGAAGAAGGCAACCCATGATTACAACGCCGTCAATGTGCCCGGCAAGCTGGCCTTTGGCATCCACACCGAGGTGGGTGGTCGTATAAGCTCAGTGGGTGGCGGTCTGCCGGTGATTGTTGACGGCGAAGTGGTGGGCGGCATTGGTCTCAGCTCCGGCACGCCCCAGCAGGATATGGACTGCGCCCAGGCGGGGCTTGATCATTTTGAAACCAAACGGGGCTAGTTGCTGTCACATCAGCAACTTTCCCGATCAGAGGCGGCTATGACAACCAGGCCAGGCATCAGTAAAGCGGAGCTGGCGGAGAAATTCCGCGAGTTTATCGACCCGGACTTCGTTATCACCGACAACGAAACCATGAAGCCCTACGAATGCGACGGCATGTCCATGTATTGCGAGATGCCGTTGCTGGTGGTGCTGCCGGAAACTCCGGCCCAGGTCCAGCGGATAATGCGTCTGTGCAATGAGCACAGAGTGCCGGTGGTGGCCCGGGGTGCGGGCACTGGCCTGAGTGCCGGGGCCATGCCCCACAGGGAAGGCGTGGTGTTGTCGCTGGCCAAGTTCAATCGCATTCTGGAGGTTGATCCGCTGGCCCGGACCGCGCGGCTCCAGCCCGGTGTCCGCAACCTGGCCATCAGTGACGAAGTCGCCCGGCATGGTCTTTATTACGGGCCGGACCCCTCGTCCCAGATTGCCTGCACGATCGGGGGCAACGTGGCGGAGAATTCGGGTGGCGTGCACTGTCTGAAATACGGCCTGACGGTGCACAACATCCTCAGCGTGGAAATGATCACGGCGGAAGGTGACCGTGTGGTGGTTGGCAATGATGCACTGGATGCCTGTGGCATGGATCTGCTGGCCCTGATGACCGGTTCCGAGGGCCTGCTTGGCATTGTCACCGAAGTAAAAGTGAAACTGCTTCCCAAGCCTGAAATTGCCCAGGTCGTGATGGCAGGTTTTGACAGCGTCCAGAAAGCTGGCGATGCAGTGGGTGGCATTATCTCCGCCGGCATCATCCCCGGCGGCCTGGAAATGATGGATGGGTACGCTATTGTCGCCGCCGACGATTTTGCCCAGGCGGGCTACCCGAGAGAGGCCAAAGCTCTGTTGCTGTGCGAAGTGGACGGTACAGAAGAAGAAGTGCACGAACACATCGAGCAGGCAGAAGCCCTGTTCAGAAAGCTTGGCGCCACATCGGTGAGAACCTCCCAAAGCGAAGAAGAGCGGGCGCTGCTCTGGAAAGGTCGCAAATCCGCCTTCCCGGCAGTCGGTCGTATTTCACCGGATTATTACTGCATGGACGGCACCATTCCCCGCCGGCATCTGGCGCATGTGCTGCTGGAAATGGAAAAAATGTCCGAGAAATTCGGCCTGCGGGTCGCCAACGTATTCCACGCCGGGGATGGCAATCTGCACCCGCTGATCCTGTTTGATGCCAACGTGCCCGGTGAATTCGAGCGTACTGAGGCGTTTGGTGGCAGCATCCTCAATCTGTGTGTGGAAGTGGGTGGCTGCATCACCGGCGAGCACGGTGTCGGCGTGGAAAAAATCCGTCAGATGGCGGTGCAGTTCAGTGATCAGGAACTGCAGCAGTTCCACGATCTCAAGGCAGCGTTTGATCCCCGGGGCATCCTCAATCCCGGCAAAGGCGTACCCGCGCTCAGGTTCTGCCAGGAGTACCGTTCCCTTGAGTATAAACAACACAACCATGACACGGTGGAAGTAGCGCATGGCTGATGTATCCGAGGGTTTAAGGAAACAGATCCTCAACGCCCGCAAAAAAGACCAGAAGCTCAACATCGTCGGTGGTGGCAGCAAAAACTTTATGGGCCGCGCGGCCGACCGCCATGCCGACACCCTGAGCCTGGCGGAGCACACCGGCATCGTGGAATACCACCCGGTGGAACTGATCATGACCGTCCGCGCGGGAACCCGTATTACCGATATCGAGGCTGCACTGTCCGAAGAGGGCCAGTGCCTGCACTTCGAGCCACCCTGCTTTGGTGATGGATCAACCCTGGGCGGCACTCTGGCCTGCAACCTCTCCGGCCCGGCCAGACCCTGGTCCGGCTCGGTGCGGGATCAGGTTCTGGGAATCCGCCTGCTTAATGGCAAAGGCGAACACCTGCGATTCGGTGGCCAGGTCATGAAAAACGTCGCCGGTTACGATGTTTCAAGACTTCAGGCCGGCGCCCTGGGAACGCTTGGCGCAATCACCGAGATCAGCCTGAAAGTCATGCCCAGACCGGCTGCATCAATGACTCTGGTGCAGGACATGGCCATGGACGACGTCATCCGCTATATGAACCAGCGCGCCGGCGAATCCAAACCGATTACCGGGGCGGCCTGGGTAGACGGCAAAGTCTATCTGCGCCTGTCCGGCGCCAGGTCCGCCGTGGAAGCCACCGCTGAAAAGTGGAGTGGCGAAGTGATGGAGCAGGGCGAAGCCTTCTGGCAGCAACTGCAACACCTGCAGCACGACTTTTTCACCGGCGACGGACCCCTGTGGCGGTTCTCCATAGGCTCGACTGCAGCTAACCCCGAGCTGGATGGCCCCTGGCTGATCGACTGGGCCGGGTCCCAACGCTGGTACCGCGGCCAGGCAGACTCCGCCCGGATGGAATCCATGGCCAGGAGCGCTGGCGGACAAGTCAGCCTGTTTCGCGGCGGTGATCGTACTGACGAAGTGATGCACTACCAACCCGAGGCGTTGCAGACGATTCAGAAGCGGTTGAAGGAATCCTTCGACCCGGACGGATTGTTTAACCCCGGTCGGCTTTACAGTTGGCTTTGATAAAAACACCATAAGCCTGAGGAGCGGCTGGGAACCTTCTTCCGAAACTGTACGGAGCCATGGATGGCGGAGTCCAAGCGTCACATGGATGTGCCGAAGGAGCGTGTTTCGGAAGAAGGTTCCCAGCCGTGACCAGACTCCAGAATTCAGCAGTTCAGGTAGACCATGCAAACAAACTTAGTTCAACAATTTGCCAACACCGCCGAAGGTCAGGAAGCCGAATCAATCCTGCGGGCCTGCGTTCACTGCGGCTTCTGCACCGCCACCTGTCCTACCTACCAGGAACTGAATGATGAGCGGGACGGCCCCCGCGGCAGAATTTACCTGATGAAAATGTTTCTTGAGGGTGAAGAAGTTACCGAAAAATCCCGCCAGCACCTGGACCGCTGTCTGACCTGCCGTAGCTGCGAGACCACCTGTCCATCCGGTGTTAAATATGGCCGCCTGGTCGACATCAGCCGTGGCCTGATGGAACAGGAAATGCCCCGGCCGGCCAGAGAGCGCTGGATTCGCTGGGCGCTCGGGCGTTTTATTCCCAACAGAAAACTGTTCGGCTTGTTCCTTGGCCTCGGGCAGTTCTTCAAGCCCGTGCTGCCCGGCGTGCTGGGTGCGAAAGTACCACCGAAGAAGAAAGCCAGTCCCTGGCCAACATCCAGCCACGAACGCATTGTTATCGCCCTGGCCGGCTGTGCCCAACCAGCGGCAACGCCGAATACGAACGCGGCTGCGGCACGGGTAATGGACAAGCTGGGCATCACCATGGTGGAAGCACCGCAAGCCGGCTGCTGTGGCGCCGTTAACCACCATCTGTCGGAACACCAGATTGCCCTTGACGCCATGCGCCGCAACATCGACGCCTGGTGGCCCGCTATCGAGGCCGGGGCCGAAGCGATCGTCATGACCGCCTCCGGCTGCGGCGCCATGGTGCAGGACTACGGGCACTTGTTGAAAGACGACCCGGTGTACGCCCAGAAGGCGCAGAAAGTCAGCGAGTTGTGTACCGACATTGGCGCCTTCCTGCTCAAGCAGGATCTTGACAAGCTGAAAGTGGCTTCCGGTTCCGGAAAAGTGGCTGTGCACTGCCCCTGCACCCTGCAACACGCCATGAAGCAGGGCGGAGCGGTGGATCAGGTTCTTGCCAAAGCCGGTATTGAGCTGGCCGAGACCAAAGACCGGCATCTGTGCTGTGGTTCCGCCGGAACCTACTCCATTCTTCAGCCCGAACTGAGCCAGCGTTTGCTGAAAAACAAACTGGAAGCGCTTACCATAGACAAGCCGGATCGCATCGTCACCGCCAATATTGGCTGCCAGATGCATCTGGAAACCAAAGCACCGGTGCCCGTGCAGCACTGGATTGAACTGCTGGATTGACCGACAGACGAGACACCACAGGGAGCGTGGACTATGCCAGGACGGCGTTGGGTATTTTTGTGCTTATTCCTGCTGGCCCAGCCAGCGGCCGCTGAGATGTACACCTGGACTGACGACCAGGGCGTCACCCATTTCTCGGATACTGCGCCTGCCACCGCGAAGGCAAAGACCGTGACCCCGCGAAATGCCTCCGTGATTCCCATGGCGGATAACGTGCGCCAGAGCGAGAAGGTCAGTGCCATTCACCGGAAGATTCAACAGTCCCTTCAGCGGGATACGCCCGAACAGCGCTTCCGAAGCAGCGAGGGAGCGCCTGACGCAGAAAAACAGTGCAGCAAACTGAAGCTCAGGATTGAAAAAATCCAGCAGAAGCTGCGTGCCGGCTACTCCGGCAATCGTGGTAACAGCCTCCGGCGCCAGCGCAGGGAACTGGGCCAGCGGTATTCCCGTGAGTGTGTTCTGGGTTGATCGCGGGTGATCAAGGGTGACTATCCGAAGTTTGTGGACACCAGATAGACCGTGTAACCCACAAAGCATGCCAGCAGCAGACTGCCTTCCATCCGGTTGATGCGGCCGGGGCCCCGGAAGCCATAGCCAAGAGCGAACAGCGACAGGGTGAGCGCTGCCATCACCATAATATCCCGGGACAGTACTTCCGGGGCGACCGGGGTCGGGCTGATAACCCCGGCGATACCAACCACAGCCAGGGTATTGAACAGGTTGGAGCCCAGGATGTTACCCAGGGCAATATCGTGCTCACCCTTGCGTGCAGCTGTTACCGATGATGCCAGCTCGGGCAGGGAGGTACCGACAGCGACAATGGTCAGGCCGATAATCAGATCGCTGACGCCAAATGCCTGGGCAATATCCACCGCACCCCACACCAGTACCCGCGAACTCAGAATCAGCAGCAGCAAACCCGTCACCAGCCAGCCTACCGCCGCGCGCAGCGACATGGAGCGGGTTTCAAGTTCGCCGGAAATCTCTGTTGCCAGCGTATCGGACCTGGTTGTCATGCCCTGGTAAATGGACCAGGCCATAAGCCCGGCGAACACACCCAGCAGAACCACGGCGTCGACCCTGGTCAGCTCACCGTCCCAGAGCTGCCAGGTCGCCAGAGCGGTAACGCCCACAAGCATTGGCAGTTCCTTGCGCATAACCGTCGAATGCACGGCAATGGGGCTGATCAACGCCGTGATACCCAGAATCAGCGCAATGTTGGTGATGTTTGAACCATAGGCGTTGCCCAGTGCCAGTCCCGGATTGCCCTGAGTCGCGGCCAGTGCCGAAACCACCATCTCTGGCGCCGATGTGCCAAAGCCAACCACCACCATGCCAATCAACAAGGGAGGCATGCCAAAGTGCCCCGCGGTTATTGCCGAACCCTCAACGAACTTGCCGGCACTCCAGACCAGCAGGGCCAGGCCAAGGGCAATGGCGAGAAGGGGTAAAAGCATGGTCGTCTCCTGCGTATTAATGGCTATGGGCCGCGTTCAAAGCCTGAACCTGTCCTGTGGCTGGTGGCATTTTCGATAACGCATTTCCCCGGTACCCGGTCATTAAGTCGCTGGGCCGAATACAATACCCATACCAGCGGGAAAGAAGTCAAGGTGGCCAGTATTGTGCCCAGGTTGCTTGTAATCTGCGATAATGAGAACTATTATCATCTGAACCACTGAACGGAGAAGACGAAATGAATTTTCTGTGCCCCAATCACCGTCAGCGATTCGCAGATCTTCCGCCCGGAGAACGCAAGGGCCTTTGGCTGTCATGGATGAAACAGGCGTGCGCATGCAGTGAGGAGAACCACTGGCAGGGTGTCTTGTCGTTTTCGGGCAGCGCATTCGATCTGGCGTGCCTCCGCGGTTCGCATAAGGAGGAATCCAGCATGGGAATCGAACTGACCCTGTCGGCCATCCTGGTCTCGCGGGTGTTGTTCGACTTCGCTGACCGGGCAGGCTCGGAAGCTGTCATTCTACGGGCGCTCGAGCATCTGCTCGCCAATGAGCATGACGCCTCCCGTGCTGATTGCCAGGAGATAGAGGAATGCATAGCGGTACTTATGGACACCTCGCGTCAGGCAGACTTTTTCGCGGATTATCTGAACTGGTCGACGTTGGCGTTTGCTCGCAGGGACCGGTCGTCTGTGTGCAAAACACTCCATTGAGGCACGGAGGGTTTATGGGTATGCCTTCTGGACAACGAGATTCCAGGCGCGCCAGGAACCCGGGTGCACGGGGCATCAATTGGCTTAATGATGGGCAGCCGGAAAGGGTAACCATAACACTTGAGACTGATTGTCTTTGCCGTTTACTCGGGGAACATCAACTGTATGTTGAGGACTTTTCCTGCGTTGATGAGTCCTCCCGGTCCTGTGTGCGCAAATTGTTACTGACGTTGTTAAGCCGTATGGGCAGAGAAGGGTAACAGCACTCAAACGGTTGATCAGAAGTCCAGTGGCCCGGTCTGAGCGGAACTGTGGTTGCAATGATTGTGTAATTAAATAACAATCATTATCATTATGTTCTGTATTTAATTCGGAGCCCCCATGTTTCAGTCACTGATTCCAGGAGATCTTCCCGCATCTGGCCCCATTGCCCAGTTCATCGAAATGGGCGGCCCGGTCATGGTGGTGCTTATGGCAATGGCTCTGGCCGGAATGATCACTTTCGTATATCTGATGCTGTATGGCGCGCTGTTCGCACCCCGTTATACCCGTCGCCTCCGACGGGCAGTGCAGGAGTGGAAACACACAGCAGACCAGACGGTTACCGATCAGATGTGCACTCAGACCCGGGGCCTTGGCCGGCTTAATCCTCTGCATCAGCTGGTGCTGATGGCCATGAGGGGGAAGTTGCGCGGCGAGACTGAGAGCAAGACCCGCACCACGGTATCCCAGAAAGCCCAGGAGGTGCTGACGCCGTTCGAGGCTCCGCTGAAGATTATCGAAGTCATTGCCGCTCTGGCACCCCTGCTGGGGCTTCTTGGCACGGTAATGGGCATGATGGAGGCTTTCAGCGCCATGGCCGCTGCCGAGGGCAGAGCCAGCGCCTCCCAGCTCAGCGGCGGCATCTACCAGGCCCTTACCACGACTGCCGCAGGCCTGATTGTTGCCATTCCGTTTGCGGCGCTGGCGGCCTGGATAGAATTTCGCCTGCGCCGCCTGCAGGGAACGCTCAATTCGGTGCTGACCGATATCATCAACATTAATACCAATATCAATACAACGCCCGCAACTGAAGAACGTTCGATAGCCAACCCTGGCCAGCCAGTGACCGAGCCTGTCGCTCTGGAGCCTGAATGGCAGGGTCGCCAGACTGCAGCCAATGCTTTTCGTTGAGCCCCGTCCCGCGCGACCACTGGCGATCAGAATGACACCACTGATTGATGTGGTGTTCATTCTGCTGGTGTTTTTCATGCTGACCACACGGCTTCTGCCGGTTAATCTTCTGGAAGTCAGCACCGAAGTGCAGTCAGAATCCGGTGGCCAGCAGGGTGAGCGGGTGCCTGAAATACGCATTCTGGCGGGCCAGCAACTGGAGTGGAACCAACAGGTCTACGGGCTTGATGACCTTGTGCGCCAGCTTACGGGTTCGGCGATTGGCCGGGTCAATGTAATCTCTTCACCTGAAGCCACGGTTCATGATTTTACCCTCGCCCTCAGCACCCTTGGCGCCAGCGGCATCGAGCCCAACTGGCTGCGAGCAAATGACGAGAATGCTGATTGATGAAAGATTCTATCGCTCCCTCTTCTGTCGAGCCTCTCGCATCATCCTTCACGGCCGCCCCCAAGTCGCTGATGGAAAGGGTCGAAGACGCTTTGCTACCGCTGATCAACCTGGTTTTCCTGTTGTTGATGTTCTTCATCGTTGCCGGCCAGATGCAGAACCGGGCGCTTCCTGACTTGCCGGGTACCATCGCAGAAGATGCCAGTGCCAGGGTCCGGGCTGACCTGATGGTGCTGGCATCCGGTGAATGGCAGGTAGATGGCAGAAAGGTTGACGCAAACAGCCTGGCCCGGCACCTGCCCGCTTCCGACAGTAAGCCGTCTTTGACAGTCGGAGCCGCCGCCGGCACGGCCATGGCAGATCTTGAGTCGCTCTTCGGTCTCCTTGCCGACAGGGGGTATCAGGACGTTGTTCTGCTGACGGAGCCATCGGGGCCATGAACCAGGAGGCGTCGATTCGCTGGCTGTTACTGGTGACAGCGGTGATTGTTACCTTTGGCGCGCTGGCTCTGGCACTGCCGACTGATCTGCCGGATATCAAGCTGGAGGGCGCGGCCAGCGTCAATCAGGCGCCGGCAGTGAGGATCAGGTTGGCCAGTCCCCAGAAGCCTGCCCCGCAGCCGGAAACCGAAACATTCAAACCCGAGCCTGAACCTCAACCGGAACCTGAGCCAGAGCCTGAGCCTGAGCCAAAGCCTGAG
>Ga0209949_1000292_pt1 | contig 27229 bp, 27 predicted proteins | sample SalPonC_black_MG_FD_185711 | JGI IMG/M metagenome (GOLD analysis project Ga0209949, IMG submission 185711) | Salt pond soil microbial communities from South San Francisco under conditions of wetland restoration - Salt Pond MetaG... | ecosystem: Environmental > Aquatic > Marine > Intertidal zone... | reverse complement strand
TACCAGTACTGAATACTCAAGTTTTCCTTCATCCCCAAGCACCTTCGCTATCGTTGAGCGAAGCATATTATAATAGTGTTCCTCGAGCCACTCGTACCAAAACTGACTGGGTACCTGAATGGTGAGAGTACCTTTGTCGAGCTTTACTGGTTTAATAGGCTCAAACCATGACTTAAATTTCTGATAACTAATGTTGTCCTGAATGATTTCGAGGCATTCATTCCATGCATTTTCTGCAGTAACCGTATCCAAGCGTACAGGCCTCCAAAATAATTAAAGTGTTTTTCAAATCACTTGAGTTATCCACACGAGCAAATGAGGTGTTCCCAATTGTGCGGAAAAGAAAATCACAATTTATTTGACTGAAATCAAAAAAAATAATTACGAGTTGACCAAAGTTATCCACAATGCATTTAACACCGTTACCGTATGTCTTACATGGGGTTATAGATTATTATGCAAAACACGAACATTTTACTTGACAGCCCTTAACAATTCCCTAACAATGATTTCACACAAGCTACACGTACCGGGAAAGACTCTAAAAAACTTTTCCACAAGTTATCCACAATTATTTGAGAGTTTGTAGTCCTGTTTACAACAAATCTAGTGAAACGCTGAAAAAGCTTGAAAAGTAATGATTTAGGGGGCTGGAACAGCAATTAGAAATCGCAGGTTTTTGTCCAGATCCCGCTTGAGTTGTGAAGATGGAAAAGTACCTATAGAAATTTCTAATATTTGGTTTGCGAGCTGATCATTTAGCTCCAAAAACATCGCGGCAGCATTCCGGTCTGCGTATGTGATAATAGGTTCATAAACTTTGAGCGGGTTTGAATGAAATAGTGCCAGTCCCGGCTCGTAGTCGCCGACTTGCTTTTCCAGCGATGGCTGTTCATCGGTTCCTATGTATGGCGGGTTTGAAACAATTATATCCCAGCCACTATCAGGAATCCCGACTTCATCAAGATTGAAGAGATCACCTTTGATGAATTGGATGTCAACATCGTTCACTTTTGCGTTTTCATTTGCCACGGTGAGTGCTTCATCTGAAATATCCATTCCATAGCAATTCCAGGCCGGACGCATTTTTTTTAGGGCGATTGGAATGCATCCGCTGCCGGTTCCAATGTCGAGAAGGTTGACAGGTTTATGTTCCAGCTGCGGTAAAGTCTCAATAAGGAGCTCTACAAGTTGTTCCGTTTCAATCCGCGGAATTAGAACTGATGGATTTACTTTGATATGGCAACCCATGAAATTAGTGGAGCCGGTAATGTATTGTAGGGGCTCGTGATCAGCACGGCGCTTTACAAGCGGCCGTATGCGATTAAGTTCATCAGTTGAGAGGGGGCGCCCATATTGCAGGTACAAATCCAGTCGTTTACATTCTAGTACGTCTGCAAGAAGCCACTCGATGCTGTGACGAGGATCAGGAACCTGTTTTTTTTCGAAATACTCCGTAGCCCACTCCAGCATGCGAAGTACGCTCCAAAAATCATCATCGTTTTTTTGAGGCATTCAAATGTATGAAAGCTTGAAAAAAAAGCTATGCATCCTCATCTTCAACTTCCGGCTTGTCTACCTCTTCTTGCAGCGACAATCCAAATCGTTTAGAGAAATCCATGATGAAGTTCACAACGTCGGCTTCAATATTATGTTCTTCTGAAAGAGAACTCCCCCGGAATCCCATACGGCCTCCTGCCTTTTTTAGCTCGACACGGTTTTGCTTGGCCGTACACTCGATAATGCAAGTAAGTGTAATAGTGGCGTTGATCTGTTTTTCATACTGCTCATAAACAGCCACATATACTTCATCATTATTGGCTGAAGAGTTGTATTGGTATAGATACTTTGGTTCTACACTCTCAAAAAGTTTTGGAGTCATCCGCCGAAGTGTAGACTGCGGACCATAAATAAGATATTTTGTTACTGAACTCATAAACTAACCCAGTTGATTTAAATAATAGATAGGGCGAATTTTCTGCCTGAATAAAAGCCTAAATGAAACAATAATCAAATAGAGACTCAAAAGAATTCTGATATGATTTTTATTTTGTTTAAAATTTATGCAATGCTGAGCAGCTAAGTTACGTTCATTCAATAAATTAAATAACTGTTCAAATATGAAAATTTGTCGATCTTTGCTGCTTACAGTAGCTCTTTTTACTGTTTGGGGTTCCGCTACCTATACAACTGCACAGACTCAAATCTCTGAGCCGGATTTAATAGTGGAAGAGAGGGTTAGCACGCCTTTAAACGCCAATTATAAGTCAGGGCTCACTTTCGATTTTGTTGTAAATAATTTTGGGTTCGGTATTGGCGGTCAGTACCGACGGGTTCTGGCTCCTCAGATGGAGGGAATTATTAATTTGAGAATTACAGGTTTGCGTGATGCATCAGAACAAACATTCACGGATGTATTTTTCGGGCAGCAAATTATACCGAACAAATATCAGCGCGCCTTTGCTTTTCCGGCCATGATAGGATTAAGAAAACGACTATTTGCTGATGATGTACAAGCACAATACCGATTTTTTGTCTCAGCGTCTGCCGGAGCGGTTGCAGCTTTTTCCTATCCTTATTTCAATGACCGAAACAATAATGGCTACAGGGAACAATTCAACGACAATTTTGAACAGATTAACGACATCTTTACGGGATGGAGTGAGGGAGACTGGCATTTCGGTGGTGCCGGAGAACTCAAAATCGGTGTGGATGTTGGTCGTAATTTCAGCAGCGTTACAAGTATCGAGTTCGGATATTACATGAACTACTTCCCTGATGGAATTCAAATGATGACTCCGAATCAGCCCGACTTGAGAGAGAATGTGGCCCCGGGTGAATCTCCATTCCAAGAAGACCCCAACAATCCGGGTGAACTGTTATTAGAACCATACTTTGATGCTCAGAAATTTTTTGGCACACCTCAAATAACGGTTACTTTTGGGCGTTTGTGGTAACTTCTCCAGTGAAAAAACTGTTAGAAAATAGATTGTGCTGAAAAATCCGCACTGTTCAGCGCTTCGGTTTTCCTCTCGCCGCTGTAATCCCTGCGAGACTTTGGAAGACGGGCCGGGACTATCTCAATCGCGCTAAAAACGGCTTATCAGAGAGGGAAACTTCCGGGTAAGTTTTTCAACTTGATGGTGGCAGGAGCACTAAATGTTTTCGTGTGATCATTTTTTACAGCATCTAAATCGAAAAGTTTAAGTCGCTCAGCCAGGTTTTTGGATCGTGAAGCGAGTCAACAATAAGATCAGGTTCGTGCCGCTCAAGCTCTTTCGCTGTAAACCCGCCTGTTGTTACGGCCACTGATTTTGCTCCAAAATATTTTGCGCATCGAATGTCGTTGGGAGTATCACCTATGATGACATACTGGCTGGGTTCGGGTTGATGATCATACTGTGATTTATATTCACGATCTGCTTCACCCGGCAGGTCATTACGATTTTCAGAGGCCTCACCAAATCCTCCAAAAGAAAATATTCCGTGTAAGCCGGCCGCCTGAACTTTTTTCATCGCCACTTTTCGGACATTCCCCGTACACAGCCCAATGGGTATATTCAAAGAAGCTGCATCATTAACGGATTCAATAGCACCATTATGTACAGACATGTGGTTCGATGATAGGTTTTGTGACATCGCGTTCGCATAATTTTCCATCACCTGGTGCAACAGAAGGTGGGCATCAGGCATATCGCCTATCAACTCCATGAATATTCCGCGATCTGTACGGCCTGCAAACGAGCGTGAGGTTGCCTCATTCTTTTTGATTCCAAACTGTTTCAGCTGCTCTTCTATTATTTCAAAAATAAAATCCGAGTGTACATTGAGCAGCGTTCCGTCAATGTCGTAAAGGAGGATGGGGTTATTATCCTGCATGTTGTTCTATTTTATAGAGATGAATATAAACTGTACATTGTTGTGTTAACTAATTTAAAACAACAAAGAAATTAAGATATGAGTTTAATTGAAGATATTTCAGCAAGACAAATACTGGATTCGCGTGGAAATCCAACTGTTGAAGTTGATGTGATTCTTGAAAGCGGAATTCTTGGAAGAGCTGCTGTTCCATCAGGTGCATCAACAGGTGAATTTGAAGCAGTTGAGTTAAGAGATGGCGATGCAGATAGATACATGGGCAAAAGCGTGAATAAAGCAGTTAACAACGTCAATGAGGTGATTGCGTATGAGCTGCTTGGCTTTCCGGCAACAATGCAGGTCGAGATTGATCAGATACTGCTCGATATGGATGGTACACCCAACAAAGGAAAACTTGGAGCAAATGCTCTGCTGGGTGTTTCAATGGCAGTTGCAAAAGCCGCCGCAATGTCAACAGGATTGCCGCTGTGGCGTTATCTTGGTGGAGTAAATTCGAAAGTACTTCCGCTCCCAATGATGAATATCATCAATGGTGGATCTCATGCGGATAACAATGTGGATCCCCAGGAGTTCATGATCATGCCTGCCGGCGCAGATACATTCAGCGAAGCTGTGCGAATGGGATCAGAAATATTCCACAATCTCAAAAAAGTACTGTCTTCCAAAGGTTATAATACGTCTGTTGGTGATGAGGGCGGTTTTGCACCCAACCTGAAATCAAATGAAGAGGCCCTGGAAGTAATACTTACAGCTATTGAAAAAGCTGGTTATACACCCGGCGATGAGGTGCTTATTGCACTTGACCCCGCCAGCTCCGAATTCTATGATACCGAGAAAAAAGTATATGAGTTCAAATGGAGTGATGGATCTGTTCGTGATGCAGATGAAATGGTGGAGTACTGGTCCTCATGGGTCGAAAAATATCCTATTATTTCGATTGAAGACGGCATGTACGAAGATGACTGGAAAGGATGGAAAACCCTTACAGATGCGATAGGTGATAAGGTACAGCTTGTGGGTGACGACTTGTTTGTTACGAATACCGAACGACTGGCGCGCGGAATTGAAGAAGGCATTGCCAACTCTATCCTGATTAAGGTAAATCAAATTGGGACACTGACCGAAACTCTGGATGCTATTGAAATGGCACATAAAAACGGATACACATCTGTTATTTCTCATCGGTCAGGCGAAACGGAAGATACCACAATTGCAGACCTTGCAGTTGCAACAAATGCCGGTCAGATTAAAACCGGCTCAATGAGCCGAACAGATCGTATAGCGAAATATAACCAATTGCTTCGAATTGAAGAAGAACTAGGGGATTCGGCTATATTTATAGGCCGGGATACATTCAATGGTTAATATTTCCAAGGTTTAAATTGACTAAAAATCAAAAGCCCCGGGGTAACAGCCGGGGCTTTTTGTATTTACCTCTTCCGAAGCCCGCCATTCGTGCGGCAGTTTAATTTTGTTATCTTCTATACATGCGAATCAACCGGCTTCAACTTCGATATTTTAGGAATCACAAGGAGACAGAAATAGAGCTGGCCCCTCATCTAAATCTGATTACAGGACCCAATGGCGCGGGAAAAACAAACATCATTGATGCGATTCATTATCTATGTATGAGCCGGAGTTTCGTTGCCACCAGCGACCAGTATGTTGCAAACTGGGATGAAAAATATTTTATGATTAACGGTGACTTTGAAGGAGAGATTCGTCAGTCGTTTAAAGTATCGTGCAGTTATTCACGAGGTGAAGGTAAAAAGATTTTTGTGAATGACAGTCCGCTCTCCCGCCTTTCCGATCTCATCGGAATGGTACCGGTGGTGGTAATGAGTCCCGAAGACCTGAAGCTCACGGCAGAAGGCCCTGCTGAACGCCGCTCATTTCTGGATAGTATGATCAGCCAGATCTCTCCCAAGTATTTGCGCGATCTGATGGAGTACCGGCATATACGCAAGCAGAGAAACAAACTCCTGCAAGAGTTTCGTGGGCCGAGAGACCTGTTGGTATCGTATCTTGAGCCCTGGAATCTTCAGCTGGTAGAGACGGGATCACGCCTGATAGCTAAAAGAGCCGGGGTATTGCGTCAGTTCAGGCGCTATCTAGAATTTCAGTATCGAACAATTTCAGAGCTTAACCTCAAGCCCGACCTTGAATATCAAACGATACTGGATGAGCCGGAGGATGAGACCCAAATCTCTGAAATATATTCAGAACTCCTGGAGGAGAATATTGATAAAGAGATTGAGCGGGAGCAAACGTTATATGGACCACACAGAGATGAGGTGGTGTTTTACCTTGATGAGATGGAGCTTCGGAATTTTGGATCCCAGGGGCAGCACAGGCTTTTCTCCATGGCCCTGAAAATGGCACAGCTGTTCTATTATTCTGACCAGCTGGATGATCTCCCTATAATGCTGCTTGATGATTTGTTTGGCAATTTGGATCAGCAAAAAGTGACAATAATAATGGAAACGCTGACGAAACACTCGGGTCAAACGTTTATAACATCAGCCGCTGAAAAACCTTTTTTAGAATCTCAGTTTAAAGAGTCATCTTCTAATAGCTGGTTCAGAGTTGAAAACGGACAGGTTCACAAAAAATATTAAAGATGGGATTTGGAAATAAACCACAATCGATGGACGAACTTCTGAAGGAATTTATGAAGCGGATTCCTCACCGCACCAAACTTCAGAGGGGAATGGTGCTTCATGTGTGGCCCGAAATTGTCGGCGATAAGATTGCTGCCGTAACCAAGAACCTGCATTTTGAAGGGAATCGTCTTGTACTTGAGGTAAATAATAGCGCCTGGCGACATGAGATACATATGAAACGATTCTCAATAACAAAGCGGCTTAATGAGAAAGTTGGCAGTAAAGTGGTTCAGGAAATTGTTGTCAGAGCTTCGTAAAAAATGCATATTTTATCTCTATGGGATTACTAAAAAACACAAAAGAAAAAATATCTGAATTTTTTTCCAGCCGGTTTAAGCTGGAAGTGAATGAAGATGAAGAGGATAAGCTGTTTACCAAACAAAAGGTATTTGCCTTTACCTTTGCAATGCTTTTTTCAGTAGCTCTGTGGTTCATTGTGAACATGGGTCGTGATTACAACATGACAATGATGCTTCCCATCCAGATCACAAACCTGCCGGACGATATTGCGCTTAGCAGCGAGGTACCTGATACCACTGCAGTAAGTATTAGCGGTGAGGGGTGGAGCCTTTTTAATCTGTATATAAACCCACCTCAGGTAATGCTTAACGTGGAAGAGCAGCAGATAAATATGTTTGAACAAGTGCGTCAGCAAATAAGCTCAATGTCTGATGTAAGTGTGATGCAGGTTGACCCGATGTTCCTTGAAATAGAAACCGAAATGAGGGTATCAAAAAAGGTGCCGGTTGAATCCCGGATAGTTATTAATACCGGGCCTCAGTACGGTGTGCTGGGTTCAACTCAAATCATGCCCGACAGTGTTACAGTTACAGGTCCTGCCTCTCGTGTTGAAAATGTTGAATCCTGGAGTACTGCTGATACTGAGATAAATGATGTAACCCGCAATCTTGAAATGTCTGTTGATCTTCAAGAACCCGGGCCCGGGATTACTACCATACCATCAGAAGTGACGCTACAGGCAAACATCGCAGAATTTACCGAAGCTGAAGTGAGAATACCTGTGCGGTCACGGGGATTGCCGTCTGGCCGGGCAGTAACCTTTTCTCCGTCATCGATAGTGGTGAAATATGATGTACCTCTTGATCAGTATAATGATGTTCAGAGTATACGCCCATTTGTAGCATTTGTTGATTTTGAGCGGCTTCAACAAGACACAACCGGCCTGATTACTCCGGAGCTGGAAAAGGTTACCGATCAATATGACGTGCGGCTCAGAAGTTTTCAGCCGACACGTGTATCGTACTTTAACATCATGCCGGACTAATTTTCGCACATCTTTTTTTAGGTAGCTGCGGCCATCGTTTTTTCGAATGGCGCAATAATTTCATCAATTTCAGAAGTATCGTCAAAAAAGCTTAGCAGCTTTAAAAGCACTTCATCAACAAGTACATCAGGGCAGGACGCACCTGATGTGAGCGCAATCCTGATCGGGCCCTCTTTTTTTGGCAGCCAATCTTTTGTTTCTATCATCTCTTTTTTCCACTGGTCAAAATGAAGAATTGCTTCCGGTGAATCGAATTCATTTGCGTCTCTCACATGAAATGTAGGACAGTAGTCTTCCAATATTTCGACCAGATGCATGGTATTTGAGGAATTGTACCCGCCCACGACAATCGCAATATCAGGATCGGCATCTGCCAGGGCATAGGTTGCCGATTGATTTTCATTCGTGGCGTAGCAGAGCGTATCGGATGTATCGGCAAAATGCTTCTCTATATTCTCTTGACCGAACCGTTTTTTAGCGGCTTTCTTTAAAATATCCATCACCTCTTGCGTTTCAGTTGCAAGCATGGTGGTTTGATTGATGACGCCAAAAAACTCGAGGTCTTTCAGTGGATTGAATCCATCGGTACTTTTATGGCCGAAGTATTTCTCAAAATCTTCAAATGGCCGCTCCTCAGTCATAATCTCTGCCAAGATCGATGCCTCTTTGGGATTTAGAACCACAACAACCGGGGAGTGATCGGCACTGTGTGAAAATGTGGCCCGTGTCTCCTCATGTTCATGTTTTCCATGTACAACAAGGCTATAGCCTTTTTTGCCAATCTGCTTTCCGCGTTTCCAAACTTTTTCCACAAACGGGCAGGTCGTGTTATACTGATAGGGATCGATTCCTTGTTTCTGCAGTTTTTTTTGTATTTCAATCGTGGTTCCAAACGCAGGTACAATAGCAATATCATCCGAACTCAGAGTTTCAATCGGGATTCGCACTGATCCATCCGTATCAAACAGAAAACGGACCCCTTTGTCCAGCAGATCTTCGTTAACGGTTGGGTTGTGGATCATTTCGCTGAGCAGGTAAATATTTTTATCAGGATTCGATTCAACCGTCCGATAGGCAATGTCGATGGCGTTTTCGACACCATAGCAAAAACCAAAGTGGCGGGGAATGAGAACTTTCAGAGGCCCAAAATCAAGCTCTGTTGGATCAAGATCTTTCTTACGCGGATCAGTAATTTTATTCGCCTCTTTTACCTTACGGATAATTGGCGACTGGTACATCTTGGGAATCTCAAATGATTTACGGGCCATCAGTGAAAACTTATATTCTGAAACTAATTTCTTTAAAGATACAAACTCCGTTGCAAAACATCGTGGCTTCGGAAATGATTCATGGCGGTAGCTGAAAAGCGTGTCGCGCCGCCATCAGCCATCCGCAATCCGCAATCCTCCAAGGGTTTCAAACCCTTGGTGGGTTAAAAATAGACCTGTTGCTCACGCTTTTTTCCGATCTAAAAATGCCTGTACACGGTCTCTGTGCTCCTCGCTTTCCCAAAAAAGGCTGAATGGGGTCACCTCTTCATCAGGGCCGATGAAGTGAGCGCTGCTTTTCAGATACTCGATAAAGGCTCGGTCATTAAGAGTCAAATTTTTGATTATTGCTGTCAGTGAATCGTCATACTCCTTCTCTTCAATCAGATCATCAACGAAGCCGGCCTGGTGTGCACTTTCCGCCGAGACAACACGCTGAGATGCCAGCCAGTACAAAGCCTTTTGCTTTGGTATAAGACGTTTTAAACTCGCGATACCGCCCCACCCCGGTGGCAAATAGAATTTTCCCTGAGTAAAACCGATATTAATCCCTTTTTTGGCAATCCGGAAATCAAAAGCAGCTGCTATTTCCCATCCACCGCCATAGGTTGCTCCGTTCATAGCGGCCATTGTCCAAAGAGGTAAATTGCGAATTTGATCGAGTAATCGAAGCATTCTGTTTGTCATATCACGAGCTTCGGCTGCTGTTTCAATCTGATGAAATTCACGCAGATCACCGCCTGATATAAAACTATTGTTGCTGCCGGTGAGAATGAACAGGCGCGTGGTGTCACTTTTAGAAAGCTTATCAACGAGTTCTTCCAATCGGTCCATAAGTTCAAAATTGACGGCATTCATCGCATTTGGCCTGTTAATGACGGCAGTTGTTACATAGTCAGATTCTTCAATACGTAGCGGCATGTAAATTTTATTGGTTTGGGTTACTCACGGAATTTTTGATCCACTGAAGATACTCGCTATTGCCTTCAGTTTCCGAAAGTGGAAGAGATATAACACATGGGACATCATAACTGTGATGCTTCAATATGGCAGATGTTACCTCTTGAACATAAATAGAGGTGGTTTTTACAAGCAGTATGCACTCTTTGTCGGATTGTACCTCGCCTTCCCAGAAGTACAACGATTCCATGCCATCCAGGATATTGACGCAGGCGCAGAGCTTACGGCTTACCAGAATTTCGCCAATGGATCTGGCTTCGTCCCGGTTTTCTGTGGTAACGTATAAAAGTCTTGGTTCACCCATAAGTTGATGGTCAGCATGTGTTGGTAGATAGTATCAAATAAGGTAATTGTAAAACGGGAGACTCTGCAAGGCTGGAATGACTTGAATCATAAGGAAATAAAAATGGTTGCCTTGGTTGAACTAAGAATAAATTAACCGTAATTTATTAGGCTCTGATTCAAAAACAGAAACCACGATAGAAATGCGAGAGTGGCGGAATTGGTAGACGCGCTAGATTTAGGATCTAGTACCCTTACCGGTGTGGGGGTTCGAGTCCCCCCTCTCGTACGATATTCGGCATTTATTATCCATTCTCATCGTTAACTTACCAACTTAAATAAATACAAGTGGAATTATCCGTTAAGGACATCACCTCCGTAGACAAAGAGATCACCATCAACGCTGATCGCTCCGATCTCGAGCCCAAATTTAACAAAGCTTACAAAAAGTATCGCAAAGAGATACAAATGCCGGGTTTTCGTCCCGGTAATGTTCCTGTTGGGCTGATTAAAAAACGATTCGGCAAAGAGATAGAGATGGAGGAGATTAACACCTACGTGCAGGAGGTGTATGAAAATGAGATCGTACCTGAATACGAGCCGGTTGGTGAAACCCAGATGAAAGATATGAGCTGGGAAGACGATAAGCTCGAGGTAACGTTTAAAGTGGGTGCAAAACCGGAATTTGAACTTTCCGACATCGAAAGCATCACGGTTGACAGAATGGTGCACGATGTGACAGACGAAGAAGTTGAAGAAGAAATTGAACGAACCCTTGAACGGCAGGGTAATTGGGTGGAACTGGATGACGATGCCGAGATAACTGACGAGTGCCGTGTAACTGTTGACGCTGTTGCACTGGATGAAAACAGTGAGCCTATTGAAGGCGAAAAGGATGAAAATCAAAAACTGGACCTGAGAGAAGAAGGCACCGCAGAATTTAAAGAGCACTTAACGGGCCATAAGAAAGGTGATGTTGTGAAAATGTCGCTTGGAGATGATGTCGATCACGACAATTTTCAGCTGACTGTTAAGAATGTTGAAAAGATGGAGGAAGCTGAACTGACCGATGAATTTGCCAAGAAGCAGAGCAATGGTGAGGCGAAGAACATTGATGAGTTTAAAAGCTACATCAAAAGCCGCATGCAGCAGTATTATGATCAGTCGGCCAAGGATATGTTCCGCCAGGATGCAGTTGATGCAATGGCCAAGGCCCATGATTTTGATATCCCCGAAGTGATGGTCAATCAGATTCAGGAGTCGTATGTTGACTATGCCAAGCAGCAGTCTGGCGGTCAGCTTCCTCCCAATTTCAATAAGGAAGAGTACAAAGAGAACCTGAAAGATCAGGCAATACGTGAGGGAAAGTGGGCGTTTATCAGCGAGAAGCTTCAGGAGAAATTTGATGATATTGAAATCACACCTGAAGATATCGACGAGTTTATCGGTATGGAATCAGCCCGCCATGGCGTTCCCGTTGATCAGATGAAGAGTTACTACGCTCAGAATCCGAATCAGCTTGAAAGCCTGCGCACCAGCATACGGGAAAACAAAGTATTTGATAAGCTGGAAGATGCTGTAACCATCAATGAACTATCAAAAGACGAATTTCGTAAGAAAAGAGAAGCTGAAGAAGAAGCAGCAAACGAAGCAGAATCTGAAGCCAGCGAATCGTAACAAACACATTTAAAAAGGATGCCAACCGTGAAACAACCAATATTTGAACTTCCGACCATGCACGACTCCTCACAGGTACAAAATAACCTTGTACCGATGGTGGTTGAAACGACCAGCCGGGGCGAGCGGGCGTATGATATCTATTCACGTCTGCTGAAAGACCGGATCGTCATTCTCGGTACGCCCGTGAACGACACAGTTGCGAGCACTATTGTTGCTCAGATGCTGTTCCTGGAGTCTCAGGATCCTGAAAAAGATATCAACCTTTATATCAACAGCCCGGGTGGCGTTGTGTCAGCAGGGCTGGCAATCTACGATACCATGCAGTACCTGAAATGCGATGTTGCAACAACGTGCGTTGGTATGGCAGCGTCAATGGGTGCCGTGCTGCTCACAGCCGGTACAAAAGGCAAGCGAAATGTGCTGCCCCACGCCCGTGTGATGATTCACCAGCCTCTTGGCGGTGTTCAGGGTCAGGCCAGCGATATTGAAATTGAAGCGCAGGAGATTCTTCGCATCAAAAAAGAACTGACCGGAATTCTTGCTGATCATTCCGGCCAGGACCATGATAAAGTTGCGGCCGATTCTGACAGGAACAAGTGGATGTCAGCCGATGAAGCTGTCGACTACGGATTGGTTGATAACGTCATGAGACGAAATAAAAAAGACGGCAAAAAATAAGTGAACCCCGGGTTTTTTAGTTATGAGTAAAAAGAAGGACAGCGAGAATGTAACATGTTCATTTTGTGGCCGATCGAGCCGAGAGGTTGACTCTATGGTTGCCGGCCCCGAAGTTTTCATCTGCAATCATTGTGTAGAAGACGCTTCAAGTATCATAGAGAGTGATCTTTCGTCGCTTTCAAGACGCCGCGACCGTCAATACAAGCCAATGATGAAGCCGTTGGAAATCAAGGCAAAACTTGATGAGTACGTGATCGGCCAGGAGGGAGCAAAGAAAGCACTCTCGGTTGCGGTCTACAATCACTATAAGCGAATATCCGGCTCACAGTCGATTTCGGGTGATGATACAAAAATTGAAAAGAGTAACATCGCCCTGATGGGCCCTACAGGTGTGGGAAAAACATTGCTGGCCCGCACGCTCGCCGAGGTGATTGATGTGCCGTTTACTATCGCAGACGCCACGGTTCTGACAGAAGCCGGCTATGTGGGAGAAGATGTTGAGAGTATCCTCAGTAACCTTCTTCAGGCAGCAGATTATGACGTAGATCGTGCCCGGCGCGGTATTATCTATATTGATGAAATTGACAAGGTGTCGCGTAAAAGCGATAACCCATCTATTACGCGGGATGTATCAGGTGAGGGTGTTCAGCAGGCACTTTTGAAAATACTTGAAGGTACAACGGCAAATATTCCACCGAAAGGCGGGCGTAAGCATCCCGAACAAAGTTTTATACAGCTCGATACGTCCGATATTCTCTTTATCTGCGGAGGAGCGTTCAGCGGCCTCGAAGATGTGATTTCCCAGCGTCTATCGGTCAGCTCCATGGGCTTTCAGTCGGAAGACCAGGTTAAGTTTGATAAAGACGACCCGAGAATTTTTACGAAAGTAGAACCTGAAGATCTTCAAAAGTTCGGTTTGATTCCTGAATTGATTGGACGTATTCCAATTATTTGCGGGCTCGAGCAGCTATCTGACGAAGCGATGATCGAAATACTGCTCAAGCCAAGAAATGCCATCACCAAGCAGTATAAAAAACTGTTCCAGATGGAAGATGTTGAGCTTGAGTTTGAAGAAGATGCGCTTGAAGCCGTTGTGAAAAAAGCCCGTGAACGAAAGACGGGGGCGCGCGGGCTCAGATCCATTCTGGAAGCATGCATGCTCGATATTATGTTTACCGTTCCATCTATGAAAAACGTAAAGCGGTGTATCATAACCCGTGAAACGATTGAAAACCAGGCGCCGCCTATCTATGAAAAGCAGAAAGCATCTGCTTAGAATCTGTAGCCAGGCAGCTTAATCAGGACATATTTGTTGAATAGAATTTAAAGACTCTGCAGATTCGCAATCTCCCCGTAGATTTGTGATATTTGCAGAGTCTTTTTTTTGATCGGCCATATATCAAATCCTATGCGAAATCTGCTTCCCTTAAATTGGATTAAGATCGTTCTCGCCGGTTTACTGGTGCTTCTTGCCGTTGCCTCGTTTTTCTACAACCGCATGCTGGTTGAAGAGCTCCTGGAGCACGAGCGGGCCAGCGTGGAGCTTTGGGCCAAAGCGCTGGAGTTTACCAATGATCCGGTTCATGATGAGATTACATCAAACCTGCTGCAGTCCATTGAGGTGCTGCGTACAATTGAGGAGGTACCGGACAGTGTTTTGCAGATGATTGAAGAGGTTGAAGCAATCAATCCTACGCTGCAATTTGTGTCTGACAACCTGCTGATTGATACCCGGTATTCAATTCCTACGATCGTTACCGATGAAAATGGAGAGGTAACGGCAAGGCGGTTCATTGATGGTGAGGTGAGTCCCGGCCTCATTGATCAATTTGCTGAAATTAACGAACCGATAACCATCACGCGATCAGAGGGGGATCAGCGGCTTCGTAACTATATCTATTTCGGGGAAAGCCAGACGGTGCAGTACCTGCGGTATTTTCCGTTTTTTCAGTTCGGGATTTTAGCAGTTCTGATAGGCATTGGGTATCTGACCTACCGCAGCATCAGCAGATCTGAGAAATCGAACCTGTGGGTGGGTATGACAAAAGAGGCGGCCCATCAGCTTGGCACGCCGCTGTCGAGCCTCTACGGATGGATACAGCTGCTTAAAGAGACAAATAAGGGGGACGATGAGACGCTCTCTATTGTTTATGAAATTGAAAACGATGTGGATCGGATAAAAGGAATTACCGAGCGGTTTAATAAGATAGGTTCCGAGCCTGAACTTAAAAGTATCCGTATAGATCCCATTGTTGACCAGGTGATAGATTACATGGTGCGCCGCCTTCCGCAGCTTGGCAAGAAAGTTGATGTGCGTAAATCAATCAAAACAAATGCAAAGATAAGGCTAAACCCTGAGCTGTTTCAATGGGCCATCGAAAACCTGATTAAAAACGCGATGGATGCCATTAAGGTGAAAGAAGGTAACTCTTTTATCTCCGTTTCAGTCTTTGAAAATGGTGATTCCCTGGTGATTGATGTTGAAGACTCAGGGTCGGGAATAGACCGCAAATTCATGAGTGAAATATTCAAGCCGGGCTACAGTACCAAAAAGAGAGGCTGGGGTCTTGGTTTGAGCCTGACACGCCGTATTATTGAAGACTATCATGACGGGAAGATATTCGTTCTCAAGTCTGAAAAAGATGTAGGAACTACGATAAGAATTACACTTCCACTTTGAGTGTGATAATTCAGCCTAAAAAGGCAGAAGGGTATCCGGGGCAGTTCAAAAAGATTGGTCAATAATGATCGCTATCCTATGACATCAGCCATAAAAATGCCGGACTGTGAGCCGGCACCTAAATTGATTGATTAATATAAATATCAATCTTCTTCGATAAAGCCGCGATCTTCAGCATACTCAAGCAGCTGTGCTTTAAGCAGGTTTCGGCCTCTGTGCAGCCTTGAGCGAATAGTGCCGATTGGTACATCTAGCATATTGGCGATCTCTTCATATGTGAAATCTTCCACATCGCAGAGCAGGACAACAGTACGAAAATCTTCCGGAATCTGATCAAGGGCATTTGTGATGTCATCATCAATCAACTCACGATACATTGTATCTTCAAGATCTGATGTATCGGTACGTTCAGCCCTTATTGTCTCGTAAAATGTTGCAACTTCGTCGTAATCAACCTGCTGCGGCTTTTTTGACTTTCGCCTGTAGTTATTGATATATGAATTCTTGAGAATTCTGAACAGCCAGGCTTTTGCATTAGTACCCTTTTCGTAACTACTGAAAAAGCGATATGCTTTCACAATTGTATCCTGTACAAGATCTTCGGCGTCGTTTGGATCTGATGTTAGTCGCAGCCCAAAATTATAGAGCGCATCAAGATGAGGTATAATCTCCTCATTGAAGTCGGACTGTTTTCTGATTTCTTTTTTAGTGAGTTCTGGCATCCCTTATTACCCTCAACAATTAGCGGGGTTTAAAATTATTTATAATACCGGCTTAAAGACCGGAAAACAATCACTATCAAACAGTGAAGTTACTTACGGCAATTATTTAGTACAAATTGATAATATCAATACGATAAGTAAGAAAAAGTGAACAGTCGGTATTAGTGGTTTATATTTTGAACACAACAATTAAATCGTATAGGGCATGGGTCCATGCAGCACACCCAAACCCTCTTATAACATAAATAACATTTAATGTTAAGCCAAATAGAAAACGAAACAGAAAACTGCTTATTGACCATGCATCGGCAAATTCACCTACGTAATGAACACTGCTAAATGCAACTGCCGCAATGATTGCGGAAACCATGTAAGCGGTTTTTTTACCTCTTGAAAATTTACTAATTACGTAAAATAGAGAGGAAACCAATATGACACGGAAAAAAAGCTCTTCATAAAGTCCGGCGCCTAATGAGAGTGAAAATAGCTGGAACCTGGACAATGAAGAGGTGTTTTGCGCCAAATCCATCTGTAGTATGAGTTCAAGAAACTGGCTGATAAGAATCGAGAAAATGACTGCGTAAAGTGCTGATTCTATCATCAGCATAACAAAATACTTCATCTTGAGAGCCGGAAGATTCTCGCGCCTCATGAAAATGATAACGGCACCAATGATAAGGGCAAGGCCGAGGGTAGCCGTTAACGCATCAAAACCGAGATAGGAAAAAAGAGTTTGAAACCATATATCTACCGAAATTCTGACCATCTGCTCACTACCAATCTGTGAAAACCGAATAAAAGCCTCGTAAAGCAGGAAAAGCGGAATGGAAAATATATAGCTATAGTAAAGCCCTCTCGTCTGGCGGAAATACGTGGTACCGGGATATGAACGTGTATCAGCCAATCAGCAGATTTTATTGATCGAGATACACAACTACAAGCGAGCGCCGGATATTTGAAAATCCAAGCATGTCGTACGCTTTATGTGAGAGTTTGATACCGTTGCCGGATGTGCGATCGTTGATACGCACATAAATTCCCCGGCCGTTCTCTGGGTTTTCAACAAAAATAACATTTCCGAGCGGCATGTTTGAATGACCCGCAGTGAGATACTCCGGATTATAAAGTTCACCGCTGGTTGTTGGATTCGCCCTCTCGCTGTTTGAATACCGTGATACGGGGATTTCACCAAGGTTTTCAAGTGATGCGCCTATTCTGAATGGATTTTTGAAACTGCGTGACGGCGGTAGCAGAACCGTAACTCTTTGTCCGGACCGCAAAGTTTCAATATCAAGATCTGGATTCAGGGCCGCAAGCTCATCATCACTCATCATAAATTTTTCTTTTAAGTCAGCAGATGTCTCTCCAGGCTCAAGCCTGTAGCTGACGAATTTCCCCTGCGGTGTGGATTCCTCGGCGCTTTCTGCAATTGAAGGGGCTGTTTGAACATCACGGACCGTGAGCTGCTGACCAATACTGAGCATGTCTGACTGAAGATTGTTCAGTTCCCGAAGCTGATCAATGGTCATGTCATGCAGCCGTGCGATTCGGGTCAGTGTATCACCGCTCTTAACAGTATAATAAGTTGTTCCGCGGGCACCTTCGCGTTCACGAATGATTGATTCCCGGGGTTCGCCATCAATATCCGTGCTTTCTGAAGTGGGTGACGTCATTTCGGGTGCTCCAGCCTGCGGCACCTGGAATATTGTAAGTTCCTGTCCTTCGCTGATTTGCGTGCCTTCCAGATTGTTCCATGACTGTATCTCTGCAATTGTCACGTCATACAGGCGGGATATTGCAAACAGTGTCTGCTCAGGCTCAACGGTATGAATCACAGAATCGTCATTCAGGGGTGGCCCCACGAGAAGTTCCTGTCCCGGTGTAAGGGCATCCGACTGAAGGCGGTTCCACCGGCGTATATCACCCACCGTAACATCATAAGTTCTGGAAATGCTGAACAGTGTTTCGCCTTGTTCAACAGTGTGGGTTTGGCCCGCTGCCTGTGCATGAACTCCGGGTGTAAAGGTAAGGGAGAGTAAGAAAAGCAGAAGTGCTGATAAAACAGATTTAGTCATGTGTATTTATTCTTCAATTTCAAACTGTAGCTGGAGCAGTGCTTCTGAGAGCTCAGATTTTGTCCTGGATTCACTCTTTTTATTTGCTACCTGTATGCCTTTTGTAAACATTTCTTCAGCAAGGTTATACATTTCCCGGCGCTGATAAAGTTTACCGAGATGGTAGTAAACGCCGAGATAATCAGGATCTTGCTTTAAAATGGCTTCGAACAGAAGCTGCGCCTTTTCTACCTGATCCTCTTTCAAGAGTTCCAGGGCAAGTGCAAATTTTGAAAATGTATCTGAGGGATCCTGCTGAACATTTTTTGCTAGCTGACTGATTTTGCTTTTATGCGTTTTCATAGCCTGTTTCCCGTTTGTACCGTTCAAGAATTACATCCATCGAATCTCCGCCAAAGCTTTCAAGAATGGCGTTTGCAAGCACAGGGGCAATGACGCTTTCGGCAACGACTACAGCCCGCGGCAGTGCACAGACATCGGAACGCTCGTAGCGGGTGTCTTCTTCTTTTTTAGTGTCAAGGTCAGCCGTTTTCAACGGTTTGATCATGGTTGGGATAGGCTTCATCACGCCTCTGATAATCACAGGCATACCGGTGGTCATACCGCCTTCGATACCGCCGGCCCGGTTAGTCCGCCGCTTAAACGTTTCGTCGAATAATATTTCATCATGCACCTGGTGTCCCTGCCGGCGCCCGGCTTCAAACCCGAGTCCGATCTCAACACCTTTCATGGCCTGGGTGGCTACAATTGCCTGGGCGAGCTGTCCATCTATTTTCCGGTCCCAGTGAACGTAGCTTCCAAGGCCTGCGGGCAGGCCTGTTATAATTATTTCGTAAATACCGCCGAGCGAGGTACCCTCTTTTCGCCGGAGTTTAATTTCTTCGCGCATTTTTGCGCTTAAGCTGTCATCAAGGCAGCGCACGTCCGATTTATCGGATGTTTGATAGACAGAGTGTGCGCCGTTTTCATAAAGTGGATCGGCAATGTCGCGGACATCTTCCCAGGAGTCGTATCCAATAGCTCCGATTCTCACAACATGGCCACCGATCTCTATGCCGAGTGTCTGTAAAAATTTACGGGCAAGTGAGCAGCATGCTACTCTCATGGCTGTCTCACGTGCGCTTGAGCGCTCAATAACCGGGCGAATATCATCGAAGTTATATTTTTGAGTTCCAACCAGATCGGCATGCCCGGGGCGTGGCAGGGTAATTCTTTCAACATCACCGCGCTCGCCGTCTTTTGCCATCACAACCGGCCAGTTGCTTTTATCTTTTTCATATGCCCGGTTCGGCATCGTCATTGCGATAGGTGCCCCGGTTGTTTTTCCAAACCGTACGCCTGACTGAAAGGTTGCCCTGTCTTTTTCGAATGCCATACGCCCGCCGCGGCCGTATCCTTTCTGGCGTCGAACAAGGTGATGCTCAATTTCATCTTCGTGAATATCGAGACCTGCAGGCATTCCTTCAACAATGCCGGTAAGTGACGGCCCGTGAGATTCACCTGATGTGAAATATCGAATCATAATATTGGTCTATAATTATTTACTGTTAAAATGGCTATATCGTCAGCAGTTTGTTTCAACAAAGAAGCCCGGTCAGCCGATCAGTTTTAACTCGTTAAATTTTAAATTTTCAGGCCGATTCCGAGCTGTACCACACTCCCCATGTCGCTGAAACTGGTCCGTGAAAAGTCGATATCCATCGTGTTCAGGTGGATGCCAACGCCAAAGCTAAGGCCGGCTCCGTCAACACGCTTGCCTGTGCTTGTCTGGCTGTTCAGCCAGGCGTCGTATCCGATCCGTGCAGTTACTCTTTCTCCGAAGAGAAATTCAGCACCGCCGGTAATATGTCGTGGAAGCGCCTCAAAAAATGACGGGCTCTGCTCATCGTCAATATACTCAAGAGGCCAGTCATTTAGTTTTTTCAGCGTGAAATGAAGACGTACGGGAATGTATTGAAGGCGGTGTACAATGCCAAGTGCGAGGTTTAGCGGCAGCGGCTCAGTGATGCCGTTATAAGTTGAGATTTGTGTGCCGGCATTGTTAATGTACGCACCTAAAGCTGTTTCGCGATCGCGGAAATTGTAAATTAATCCGCCGGAAAACGCGATAGCGGACGAGCGATATCCAATAAGTGACGAATGAATTCCTGAGACTGATATACCGTAACTTAACCGGCTTGTAACCGAAGAGGCGAATCCAAGTGTAAGTGCCAGGTCGTTTGCAGATGCGGATCCAATATCGTTTCCAAACTCGTCGAGACGCGTAAGGTCGCCATAGTTGAGGTAGCGGAGTGATGCGGAAACATTACCGATGCCGGGTAATTCCCTGGCGTAGTTCGCTGTGCCAAACCGTATGTCGCCCAAGTGGTTGAGGTAAGAAAAATGGACCCTGTCCATTTCGGATATATTCAGAAAAGCAGGATTGATAATGAATTGAGAAGAGTTTGGGCTTATGATCGCAGCCTGGGATCCGCCTAGCGCTGCACTCCTCGCATCGGGGCTGATGGTGAGAAAACGAAAAACAGCACTGCCCTGATTCTGTGCGCTAACGGCAGAACTGATACACGTAAACAGGATTAAAATGATAAGTTGCTTTGAAACAGACACTGAAAATGACCACAATTGGAATAAATGTTTCGTAATATAACCAAAATCAAATCCCCTGAAAGAATAAACAGGCTGAAAGCCTGAAGATTTTACGTAACAACCGATGAACGCATTTCAAGAAATTGGCAAATACAGTACGTTGCTGTACCAGGCCCTACGATCATCTACAGAGATAAAGACATACAGAAAGAGCTTTTTTCAGGAAATGGTGAAAATAGGGTACGACTCAGTACCCATCATCATGCTGACAGGGTTTTTTACCGGGTCGGTAATGACCATCCAGTCGTCTTACCAGCTCGATTCCGCATTCATTCCGCTCTCTACCATCGGGGCCATTGTATCCGAGTCGATACTTATCGAGCTCGCAGCAGTAATATCCAGTCTTGTTCTTGCTGGTAAGGTAGGCGCACGCATTGCAACCGAGCTTGGCACAATGCGGGTGACGGAACAGGTTGATGCGCTCGAATCGATGGGATTCAATTCTGTATCATTCCTGGTGGTCCCGAGAGTTCTGGCCGGAATTCTTATGTTTCCGATTCTTTATATTGTTGCCAGTGTGTTTGGCGTAGGCGGAGGGCTGCTTGCCGGCATATTTACAGGCACAGTACCGGTCGCCGATTATTTGATGGGTGCAAGGATGTATTTCACACCGTGGACGCTTATCTTTGGGTTCGTTAAAATGTTTGTTTTTGGATTTATCATCACTTCCATCTCTTCATATAAAGGCTATTTTGCTACCGGAGGTGCAGAAGGCGTTGGAACCAGCACTACCGAAGCAACTGTTCTGAGCTGTATGATTGTGCTTCTTGCCGATTTTATACTCGCGGCACTGCTCTTATAATTAGTTTGAATCATGATTGAGATCAAAAACCTTACAAAAAGCTTTGGCGACCTCCTTGTTTGGGAAGATGTGTCAATGACAATCGAAGATGGCGAGACTGTTGCCATCATCGGGCGGTCGGGCTGCGGGAAATCAGTATTGCTGAAACACATCAACGCCCTTTTGTATCCCGATGAGGGAACAGTTTTAATTGATGGCGCCAATATTTTCGATCAGGACTATGTAACACAGCGTATACTTCGCCAGAAGTTCGGGATTTTATTTCAGGGTTCGGCACTGTTCGATTCAATTAATACGTTCGAGAATATTGCCTTTCCGCTGCGCTATTTTACAACCATGACGGAAAGTGAAATCAGGGAAAAGGTGATGAACGCCCTGGAAAAGGTGAACCTGGAAAATGTACATGATAAAGAAACAGCCGAGCTTTCCGGCGGTATGAGAAAGCGTGTGGGGCTTGCCAGGGCAATCATCCTGGAGCCGGAATACATTATGTATGATGAACCCACATCAGGCCTGGATCCACAAACATCGGATGAAATAAATAAATTAATTATAGATATGGCAGAGTCGCTCGGGATTACCTCCATCGTTGTAACTCACGATATGCACAGCGTTTTAGATGTTGCTGATAAAGTTGCATTTTTGGACGACCAGAAATTAAGCTGGCATGGAACGGTTGAAGAATTGAGAACCAGCGATCATGAATCGCTGAACAGGTTTGTGAAAGCAAGTGAATATCAAGTTTAATAAAGAACAGAGGAAGACAATTGAAGATTAGCAGTGAAGCCAAAGTAGGAATTACCGTGTTACTTGCGGGTCTGGCCGCAGTTGTGGGATTCCGGTTTATGTCGGACGTACCCATTTTAAGCCAGTCCCAGAAAGTTCAGACCACATTTGTGCGAACCGATGGGCTTGGAACCGGCAGCCAGGTGTTTGTAAAAGGCGTGAAAGTCGGGTCGGTTAGTGAAGTCCAGCTTACCGCATCAGACAGTGTCAGGGTAACCATGCGGCTCGATATGAACCGGCCGCTGCCAAAAGGAACCATTGCATACCTTACATCGCTTGGGCTTATTGAGGGAAAGTCAATCGTACTTGAACTCGGCACTTCAGGCGAAAATGTGGAGTATGGCGGCACGATAGAAGGTGTGTACGTGCAGAGTATGCTTGAAAGCCTTGGGTCGCGTGGCCAGGCACTTGGTGATGATCTCTCGAGCACATTTACCGAGCTGAACTCATTTCTTGAACAGCTTAACGAAACCTTCGACGATGGTGCACGAAGCTCGCTTAATGAAACACTTGAAAACACATCGGCGGCAACGCAGCAAATAGCAAGCATTCTGGATGAAAGACAGGGCGAAATCGACAGGGCCATTTCATCGGGAAGCTCAATGCTGGCTCAGCTCGACACACTGGCCACAGATAACCGGCCGCGAGTCGACAGTCTGATGGTGTCGCTTGAAGACAATATAAGAGAGCTTGAGAAGATACGGGTAGAGCTTGAAGGCGCCTCAGCGGGGCTCAACGAAATCCTTGAGAAGATAAACAGCGGACAGGGCACGATCGGGAAAATGGTGAACGACCCTTCACTTTACAATAATCTCGATAGCCTCTCTAATGAGCTGAATGAACTTGTAAAAGGCATAAACGAAGATCCGGGCCGCTATCTTAAGCATATGGACATCATAGAATTGTTTTAAGATCAGCACCAATTTCTACAAATGCCGTTCGTTGCTATTATTAAGATGTTATCGTAACTTTTCAGGCTCTGTACTTATTTTATTTTCGTTGATGGATCCTGAGAATATAGTGGCGCAAAATCCATTCGTTTTTGCAATGAGCTGAAAGTACGCAGAAATTTATAATTGTTAATTTATAGGGTTTAAAGGATTGTTATGGGTGTAATGGAAAAGATGAGGAGTAGTACCTCCTCAATTTTGTGGATACTGATTTTCTCGTTTGGGATTTTATGGGTTATGGCTGATGTAGATTTCTTTGGCGGTGTAACCCAGGGACCTCAAAATATGGGTGTTGTAAACGGTGAGCCAATCTCAATACAAGAGTACAATCAACGCGTAAGTTTTTACGTGGATCAGTACAATCAAAATCAAGGTGGTGATCTAACACCGGAAACACGTGCGCTGCTCGAACAGCAGGCGTGGGATGATCTTGTGGCATCACGCCTTGTTGAGCAAAAAATGGATGAACTCGGAATATCTGTAACCGATCGCGAGCTTTTAAATATGGTTACAGGTGACAATCCTGCGCCGTTTATCAGGCAGCAGTTTTCTGACAACCAGGGCAACATCGACCGGGTAGCTCTTCAGGCCGCAATTGACGCGCCTGAAAACAGTGAAATTTGGATCTCAATTGAACAGCAGCTTCGCGACAACCGCCGCCAGCAGAAAATGAATACCTTCATCGGGGCAGGCCTGAAGATCAGCAGCCTGGATGTGGAAAATCAGTATATAAGAAATAATTCTTTCGCCGATATCAGCTTTGTACGTTTTCCTTATGCCGATATAGCCGCTGACGAAATCACCGTGTCCGAGCAAGAACTCAGAGACTATCTGAGTGAAAACCCTGATCAATTTCAGAGAGCCGAAACATACCGCTTCCAGTACGTCCAATGGATGATCGAGCCAACCGCCGCTGACACAGCCAACACGATTCAGGACATCGAAAATATGCGGCCAAGGCTGGAGCAGGCAGAAGACGATTCGCTCTTTTTTAGCCGCAACCTGTCGGCCACTCCATATAACGGTACTTATGTAGAGCGCGATCAGATTCGCGACGCATACAGCCCGGTTCTTGACCTGGAAGTGGGTGAAGTGTCTGAGGTAATGATGATTGAAGGAGCTCCGCATATTTTTAAGAAAATTGATGAACGCGGCGATGAGATAAAATTTGCGGTTTTCTCTTATGAAATCGAGCCCGACCCTGTTGGCACTGTAGACCGCCTCGCTGAAAGTGCCGAAGACTTTGAGTTTTATGCTTCTGAAGAAGGATTTGAAACTGAAGCAGAGCGTCGTGAACTGGAAATCCAGTCTGCAACCGCCACGAAAGGTAATCCGTTTATTCCCGGACTGGGTCAGAGCCAGCAGGTTTTGTCCGAGCTTGAAAATATGAGGGCCGGTGACGTTTCTGATCCTATTGAACTGAGCAACCAGTTTGTTGTACTTCAGCTACAGGAAAAAATTCCGGAAGGTGCGCGGCCGTTCTCCGAAGTAAGGGGGCAGATTGAAAATATTGTCAGAAATATCAAGCGACAGTCAGAAATGTTCAGCCGGGTTAGCGAAATGACAGGCTCAGATACCGGATTAGAACAGCTTGCAGAGATGTCCGAAAAAGAAGTTCAGACTGCTGAGAATATCCGCATGAGTTCTGCCACAATTCCGGGTGCCGGCCGTGAGCCTAAAGTTATTGGGGCCATTTTCGCTGTAGATGAGGGCGAACGTACCGCCCCGGTTGAAGGTGAAACAGCGGTGTTTGTGATTCGGGTTGAGTCGAAAGAGATGGGCAGTATTGAACAGCTCACAGAAGCTGAACGATCTCAAATCAGGAGTCAGCTTGAGCAGCAGAAAGTAAGTGGGTTTAACCAGGTGTTTATTGATGAATTGAAAGAAGATGCATCAATTACAGATAACAGAAGCAGGCTTCTTCGCTGATTTGTATCAAACTTAATTATTAAAGATTAAAAAGGGCGAGAAGAAGATTCTTGCCCTTTTTATTTTCAGATTGAAAAAGACCCAAAAACCAAAACGTTGAAATGGCCCGCAAGAAAGACAACATATGGATGCAAAGAGCATTAAGCCTGGCTGAAAAAGGCCGGGGATATGTGTCGCCAAACCCGATGGTTGGCTGTGTTATAGTTTCGGAGGAAGGGGATATCATCGGCGAAGGGTATCATCAAAAATACGGAAAAGAGCATGCTGAAGTTCAGGCTATAACGTCGGTTAGGGAGAGGGCACTTTTGAAAAATGCCACTATTTACATCACTCTCGAACCGTGTGCTCATCATGGAAAGACGCCGCCTTGTGCTCCTATGATTGCAGACCTGCCGTTCAAACGGGCGGTTGTGGCTATGCAAGATCCGTTCTCTGAAGTAGATGGAAAGGGAATAGAAATTCTTCGGCAGAATGGCATTCGTGTGGATGTAGGTGTGCTTGAAGAAGAAGCCCGGTCGCTCAATGAGGCCTGGCTGCACTATGTGCGGTTTTCAAGACCGTTCGTGACGCTGAAAATTGCACAGACCGCCGATGGGTATATCGCCGCCCCAAATGGAGATTCAAAATGGATCTCTTCTAACGATTCCCGTACGGAAGTTCACCGCTGGCGAAGCTGGTCGGACGCGGTTCTTGTGGGCCGAAATACCGCAATGCACGACAATCCATCACTGACTGTAAGAATGGTGGAAGGCCGGCAGCCCGCACGTATTGTGGTCGACGGACCGCTTGAGCTTCCCCGGAACCTGAACCTGTTTTCTGATCAGTACGAGGAGAAAACGATTGTCATTACTCACAATAAAGCCAAAGCTGATGAAGTGGCGGACCCAATGCTGAAAATGCTCCAGAGCAATTATTTTCGGGGAGAGGTAATGGTTGTTGATAAATTAAACGGCCATTCAAATCAAAAACAGATGCTTGAACGGCTTGCAGACAAAGGAATTACATCGCTTCTGGTTGAGGGCGGCAGAGATTTGTCGACATCCCTGCTAAAGGCGGGGCTTGTTGACAGGCTTCAATTGTTTATTTCGCCGAAGCTGCTGGGCGGGGGCACAAAAAGCATCCAGGGGCTGGGAACCAACAGGATGGAAGATATGGTTCCATTTAAAACATTTGCATGGAGCCGGTTCGGACCGGACATGTTGCTAACCGCAGACCTTTAAAGACCAAGATCTATGTTTACCGGAATTGTTTCAGAAGTTGGGAAAATCAAAGAGATCAAACCTCTGAAAGGAGGTGTTGAACTTTCAATCGAGTGTTCATTTTCGGCAGATACTCATGTTGATGAAAGTATTGCGGTTAACGGTGTCTGTCTTACAGTTGTTTCGTTTGATGACGATACCTTTAGCGTTCAATGTGTGGAAGAGACGCTTCGAAAAACATCATTTAAAACGCTTGGGGCCGGAAGCCCGGTTAATCTTGAGCGCTCGCTTACACTTAACAAAGCCATTGAAGGACACATCGTGCAAGGGCATGTTGATACGATGGGTACCATCACATCCATCGAGACCAATGATGCGGATATTTTAATCACCATTGAGTATCCATCAGAATATGAAGATTACATTGTGGGGAGGGGAAGCATTTCAATAGATGGAATAAGCCTGACCGTGGCACGTAATGAGGGGAATCAATTTACGGTGGCCATTATTCCATATACCTGGGACTACACCAATCTTCGTTCAAAAAAAGAAGGAGATCCCATCAATCTCGAGTTTGATATCTTTGGAAAGTATATCGTGCAGTATCTGAAGAAAAGAGAAGAGAGCTGATCAAAAATAATTTATTATTGATACAGACCATCTGACACAACATCTTACCTGCACCCTGCACCCTGCACCCTGCACCCTGCACCCTGCACCCTGCACCCTGCACCCTGCACCCTGC
>Ga0209949_1000275_pt1 | contig 28242 bp, 30 predicted proteins | sample SalPonC_black_MG_FD_185711 | JGI IMG/M metagenome (GOLD analysis project Ga0209949, IMG submission 185711) | Salt pond soil microbial communities from South San Francisco under conditions of wetland restoration - Salt Pond MetaG... | ecosystem: Environmental > Aquatic > Marine > Intertidal zone... | reverse complement strand
AATTTAACCATTAGTTCCAGTACGTTCCGGGCCTGGCGGCCCTCCACCGGATGCCCTTTTCGCTGCGCTACAAGGGCACCGCTGAACAACGGCGTTAAGCGGTAGAGGGTAAGTTTGAGCAATGGCAAATAATTGGAATATTCCGGACTGGCTGGAAAAAGAGGTCCGAGCCCGAGACACGGAATGCGTCTATTGCCGCAATGAATTTACCTCCGTGAAAGTCTCAAGAAAATCTGCGGCAAGCTGGGAGCACATCATCAACGATGCCAGCATCATTACTCGAGAAAATATTGCTCTTTGCTGTTGTGGCTGTAATGCCAGCAAAGGCCAAAAGCAGCTATCCGCATGGCTGCAAACCAAGTATTGCCGAGACCGGGGCATCACTCCGGAAACCGTAGCGCCGGTCATAAAGCAGGCTATTGAGCGTGGCCTGTACACAGCGCTTAACAAGTCGCTGTAGTACGCGGCCGAAGGCCGCCGGACGCCCTTTTCATTGCGGCTTCGCCTCCATTACAAGGTCGCCGCTAAGCTCAGCGTTAAATTTTTTGCTGCACCCTCGTCGACTATGCTGTAATACCTTGTAGTCGCCAAATTCGGGGGTACAGTCATGAGCGTCACCACAGTTCGCCTTCAAGCAGAAGTTGAAAAGCACCTGGAAGCAATCGCGGGCAGGCTGCACCGGAGCAAAGGCTGGGTAATCAATCAGGCATTGTCGGAATACATAGAAAAGCAGCAGCTTGAGCAAGAGCGTTGGAAACAAACGCTAGAGGCCATGGAGTCTGCTGTCCAAGGCAAGGTTGTTGATGCCAGCGAGGTTCATAGCTGGCTTAATAGTTGGGGAACTGACAACGAGCAGGATGCGCCGAGGTCAGACAAGTGAAACTGGTTTACACGGACGAAGCCATTGATGATTTGAAGCGCCTTAGGGAGTTCATTGCAGTCCATAATCCACCAGCAGCAACCAGGATCGCCACCGAACTGGTTGGCAAAATAGAGTTGCTTCTTGATTTTCCAAAACTGGGTACGCCGGTTGAAATGGCACCAGTGCCTGACTCTGTTCGGGATATGGTTTTCGGAAAATACGTTGTTCGATATTCGCTTCATACCAGTGCCATCATCATTCTCCGGGTTTGGCATGGCTTTGAAGGTGCACGATAGTAATTTAACCAAACTCGGCACTAAGTCATCTGGTCCAGGAAGTTTTCGATAAGACCGAGCGATTGGAAGATTTTCCCCAGTCCGGACGGATTCCCCCAGAACTTCCCAATTCGGTATACAAGGAGGTAGTGGTTCCACCGTGTCGTATTTTTTATCGTGAGGATGAGAAGCGGGTTCTCGTACTCTATGTCATGCGAGAGGAGCGCCAGCTTCGTGCGTACATGCTTGGAACAGCTAACCAGGCGCGTCACTCGGACGGCCTTTTCTCCGCTTTGCACCGAAAAGACCGCCGGTGCGCTTCGCGTTAGCTAGTAAGTACAAAAAGCACACAATGTGCTACCCTTTGACCCATGAAATCTATCACATGGAACCCAGAGAAGAACAAGCTTCTCCAAGAGGAAAGGGACATCTCCTTCGAGGATATGGTTTTGCACATCTCGATTGGGGGCATTCTGGATACTTTTAAGCATCCGAATCCAGTCCTGACTGAAAATCCAGTCCTGACTGAAGTGGAAACTGTTGCTGCGGGCGACAGCAGTACTCTTGCACTGAGCAAAAATGTGCTGCGGCAATGGGATACCGGGAAAAATCCTGAAAGGATCATGAGTTGCCAGAACCGATAACTATTCCACGCTCCAGACCTTCGTAAGCACGCCTGCCCCAGCCCGTTAACGGCCCCCCAAAGCGGAACCTTGGCAATATCTGTATAAGGCAACCGTCGATCAGATTGCCGTCCCCCGGAAAGTGAGACTATAGTGCCACTGTCGGTCTGTTTCAGGGTGAGTCCATGAAGCTTGAGCTGCTCTCGCGGGGAGAGCGTGCTGTACTTGAGGGAAGAACGTACAGCCAGGGTGAGGCGAGGGAGAAAATGAGTAAGTGGCTGACGTAACCTGGACAGAGCCCGCCCTTCAGGAACTGGATGCCATCACTGGGTACATTGCCCTGGATAATCCTGCTGCCTCAAATTCGGTCCTGTCCGGAGAGCCTCCACCGGACGGCGTTTTCTTTGCCTGGCTGCGCAAATGCCGCCGTTTATGCATGCGTTTGGCGCCAAAGGAATCATCGTGCAGACATTAGAGCTAAGAATCCCGCCCGTCGTCCTGGTGCTTGTCATGGCAGGCCTTATGTGGGCACTGAAGGTGGTGACCGCGCCGAGTCTGGGTTTCGCTTTCCCCTTGTCCCTGTTTGTAGCACTGGTGGTCGGGACAGCTGGTTTTGCTTTTGCCTTACTTGGCGTTCGGGAGTTTCGGTCAGCGGGCACTACCGTTGACCCACGAGTGCCGGATCAATCTGCTAGTCTTGTTGTTCGCGGAGTCTATCGAATAAGTCGAAACCCGATGTACGTTGGTTTCCTGCTGGTTCTGATTGCCTGGGGAATTTTTTTGAGCAATTTGGCAAGTCTTGCGCTGCTTCCGGCATTCGTTGTTTATATGAACCGGTTTCAAATCATCCCGGAGGAGCGGCGTATGAAAGCGAAGTTTGGTGAGGCTTACCATCAGTATGAAGCAAAGGTGCGCCGGTGGGTCTGATGCCCGACAGGACGTCAGGCAGTCCAGAATGTTCAGAATCCGGGTAACTCGAGAAAATGAAGAGAATATTATTGGCGATAGCACTCATTGCCATTACTGCTGATTCAACCCATGCTGATTCGCAGGCTGTGTTGGCAGGCACCCATTGGCGGCTGGTTGAGTTTCAGTCAATGAGCGATGAGGTGGCAACAAGGGTCCCTCACGACTCATCCCTTTATCTCATGCAGCTCAACGCCGATGGCAGCGTCACAATGCAACTCGACTGCAATCGTGCTGCCGGTAGCTGGGCTGCGAGGGCCAGTGATAACCCTGCGAACGGGCGCTTCGAATTTGGCCCCATTGCGGCAACACGCATGCTTTGCCCGCCTCCGAGCATGGACGAATTCGTGATTGCGCAGGCCCAATATGTTCGTGGCTATCTATTGAAAGACAGCAGGTTGTATCTGAGCCTTATGGCAGATGGCGGCATCTTTGTGTGGGAGGCGGTTCCGGGCAAGGCAAGTCCCACCGCGGTTCCTGCCTCGCCTGAGGATGGTGGAACGCACAAAGTGCCGGTGAGTTGAGGCTTTGGAAAGTTTTGAACCAGCCATTGAAAAAAGGAAGAAAATTGAAGGGCCTTATCACAATTGTTCTGGTAGCTGCGCTCTTCGGTTGTGCGTCAAAACAGGCAAAATTCAACTTTGACGGTCCGGATCCGGCCGTTGTCGGCGACAAGCCTGAGGGCTATCCAAGAACCTATATCAGGCCTCTTCCCGATTTCCCGGGTTTTTGCATTAAAGTAACTGAAGACTGGAAGTCCCATGATCACCAGGGACAAACCATCTGGTTAAGAGAAAAACAGGTAAAAAGTCTGAATTGTCCTTCGAGACACATGGAGTGGCAAGGTGTAGACATCCCCTGAAATCGGTGCCTGGGTAATTAGGGCGCGCTCTGAAGGCTGCATCTACAGCCTTCAGAGCGCGCAGAGGCGATCGGAGCAGCAGCAGAAGATGGTTATAACAGTCGCTTTAAAGGCTTTGGCAATCTGGGTCGGCATTCTGCTGCTGGCTGTGGCCAACGGAGCACTGCGCGAGTCTTTGCTTGTACCGGGGCTTGGAACTCCGGCTGCCCTGGTGCTGAGCGGATTGCTGCTGTCAGCCCTGATCATTGGTGTGGCCTACCTGTCGCTCCCCTGGCTGCAGATCAGCCACGCCCCTCAGCTCTGTGCCGTCGGGCTGGGCTGGCTCGCGCTCACGCTCGTTTTCGAATTCTCGTTCGGGCTCTGGCAAGGCAAGTCGTGGCCCGAGCTGCTCGAGGCCTACACATTCAGGGGTGGCAACGTCTGGCCTCTCGTCCTCGCGGCCACCACCCTTGCACCCTACATTGCTGCTAAGCTGAGAGGACAGGGGTAGGGCGCCTTACCGGGCTGCCGGATCGCCGGGATGGACGCCACTCCGACCTTGAGATCTGCACTTTAAGTCTGGAACACCTATGCCTGATTTGACTTACCTGCGACCCTTCGATCCCGGGCGTTTCACGATGTCGACAAGAAATTTGAGGAAGGTCGGGAAGATATGGTTGATGATCTCGAATTTCCGGCCAGGGCTGGGGAGCCGTTGGATCATGAGGCAGCGCGCATTAGCGCAGCATTGGTTTTCACAGGGGGTGGAATGTCACTACAAGTGGTCTCATCTGATGACCTGAAGCAGTGTTGCAGGCTGTCGGATGGCCGGCTGGTTGATATCGAAATTGATGATTCCGGCCAGGAAATAACCGTCACGGCGGTTAATGGCCCGAAACTGGGCTCAATTGAATTGCAGGGCACCGGGTCAGGCGACTACTACCTGAAACGGATGTACCTTGATCAGGATGGAGGCGAATTCAAACGGTGCGGTATAGGGCGCCAGGCCCTGAAATTTCATCATCAATCCTTCGGCTGTCTGTTTACGGCAGCGCCAAATGATGGCCAGCAGCGGGAGGATGGCAGCCACCTTACGGGCGATGCCCTGCGGTTCATTCAGAAAATGCGGGATGAGGGCCTTGTCTTGCAGTCAGATCCTTACTTGTAGCCTGGAAGCGATCAGTGCCATGCACACGATGAGCGCGTAATGGCCGATGTTTATCGCAACTTTATCAGGGGTTTACATGCTATGAAAAAAGTCGAGAATTTCTTCGAAAAAGTATTGTGGAGTTCAAGATTTCTGGTTTTGATCGCTGTTGTTTCCAGCCTGCTTGGCTCTCTGGTGCTTTTTATTGTTGGTACCATGGATCTGTTCGGCGTGGCCAGGATGACGCTCTATTATTATCTTGGCCAGGAGAGCCAGGATATTCATGAATTCCTCATCACCGATATCATTCTTGCCATTGATATCTATCTGGTGGCGGTGGTTCTGCTGGTGTTTGGGGCCGGAGCCTACCGGTTGTTTATCTCGCCGATTGATGAATCGGAACAGAGTGGTCCCACCCACCCGTTCAATATACAAACATTTGATGAGCTGAAGGATAAGATTGTCAGGGTCGTTATTCTTGCAGTCATCATCGAATTTTTCCGGGCAGTGGTGGATATCCGGTTTGCCACGCCACTGGATGCGATATACCTGGCGCTTTCGGTTCTGGCACTGGCAGCCTCTGTTTACCTGATGAATATGAGTCATGATAAGAAAAAAGAAGCTAAGAGCGGCGCCGGCCCGGCTGAATAGTGTGTGGTTTTGAGCGCGCGTTAATCGGGTAGTCTCAGGCCCCGGGCTTCGGGCGCTTCCTGCCAGGCTTCTGCCAGTATCCTCAGGATTTGCTGACTGCCCTGCGGGGGTCCGGAAGAAAGTTCCGGGCGGCCGTGAACCGGCCTTTTTAAAACGCCCGGGAATGGGTATTCTTGGCGCGGATAACAACACCAAACAGAGGTTTTCCCGAACATGCAGACCAAGTTTCTCCTCGACGAAAGCCAGATGCCCAAGAGCTGGTACAACATCCAGGCGGACCTTCCCGAACCACTGCCTGCGGTGCTTCACCCCGGCACTCAGCAGCCGATTACCCCGGCCGACCTGGAGCCATTGTTCCCGGCTGCGCTGATCGAACAGGAAGTCACCACCGAGCGGGAAGTCGAGATTCCCGGCCCGGTCCAGGATGTCTACAAGCTCTGGCGCCCGGCCCCCCTTTACCGGGCTCATGGTCTGGAAAAAGCCCTGGGTACCCCGGCGAAAATCTTCTACAAGTACGAGGGCGTCAGCCCCGCCGGCAGCCACAAGCCCAACTCTGCCATCCCCCAGGCCTTTTTCAACAAGGAAGCCGGCATCCGCCGTCTCACCACCGAAACCGGCGCGGGCCAGTGGGGCACGTCACTGTCGTTTGCCGGCTCGCTGTTTGACATCGACGTCACTGTTTTTCAGGTCCGGGTCTCCTTTGACCAGAAGCCCTATCGCCGGGCCGTGATGGAAACCTACGGTGCCTGCTGTGTGGCCTCACCCTCGGAAATGACCGCTTATGGCCGCAGTGTGCTGGCGGAGAACCCGGGCCACACCGGCAGCCTCGGGATTGCGATTTCCGAAGCCGTGGAGCTGGCGGTTCAGGACTCCGAGACCAAATACGCCCTGGGCTCGGTGCTGAACCACGTACTGTTGCATCAGAGTGTCATTGGTCTGGAAGCCATGCAGCAGATGGAAATGGCGGACGCCTGGCCGGATGTTATCGTCGGCTGTACCGGCGGCGGCTCCAACTTCGCGGGCATTGCCTTCCCGTTCATGGGCCATGCCCTGCGGGGCGGGGAGAAATCCCGGATTGTCGCCGTTGAACCCTCCGCCTGTCCGACCCTGACCCGGGGCAAATACGCCTACGACTATGGCGATACGGCGAAGATGACCCCGCTCACCAAAATGCACACCCTTGGCTCGGGGTTCACGCCCCCTGGCTTCCACGCCGGTGGTCTGCGCTACCACGGCATGGCGCCACTGGTTTCCCACGCCAGTCAACTGGGGCTGTTTGATGCGATCGCCTACACCCAGCGGGAATGCTTCGAGGCCGGCGTGCTGTTTGCCCGGCACGAGGGTATAGTCCCCGCGCCTGAGGCCAACCACGCCGTCAAGGGGGCCATTGAAGAAGCCCTTCGCTGCAAACGCGAAGGCAGGGCCGAAACCATCCTCTTCAACCTGTGTGGCCACGGCCACTTCGACATGGCCGCTTATACGTCTTACTTTGCCGGCGATCTTTCCGACCACGAATATGATGATCAGGAACTGGCCATGGCACTCTCCGGGCTTCCCTCGGTGTGAGGAATTCTGACGACGACAGCCATGGCCTAGTCAGGGTCATGGTTGCCACCAGGCTCATTCACCTGAAAAGCCAGCTCTGGTCAGTAACGCCAGCGAGAGCGTTTCTGCAACTTGCGCTGTAAGGTTCGGCGGTGCATGTTCAGATCTCTTGCCGTGGCGGATACATTACCATTGTTTTCATTAAGAATTCGCTGAAGGTGTTCCCATTCCATTTCCTCCACTGAGGGAGGGTCCTGGCGTAAAACCGGGGAGCTGTCCAGCGACTCGAAACCGGCCTTGAGCTGAAGCAAGGTGACCGGTTTGCATAGGTAATTCACAGCGCCCCGTCGCATTGCCTCAACGGCTGTGGCGATACTGCCGTAGCCGGTAAGGACCAGTACCTCAAGCCTGGGCTGACGCGCCAGGAGTTCAGGAAGCAGTTGCAGGCCACTCTCACCGTTCAGGTTAAGGTCAAGTACGCATTTCTGGAATGACCGTGATAGCAACGCATTCCTGGCTTCGTCATGGTTATGCGCCCCGAAAGCCTCAATGCCCTGGCGATGCAGCGATCGCTGAAGCACCTGAATAAACGCCTCGTCGTCGTCAATCAGCAACCAGTCCGATGGCCGATTACTCATCTCGCGCCTCCGGTTGCGGTGGTTCCGGTTGCGGGAAGCGTAATGACCATGGTAGTACCCTCCCGTGCGGCCCTGGCTTCAAGAGTTCCCCCCAGGCGCTGGATGGTTGCATTGGAAAGAAAGAGACCAACTCCCAGACCATTCTCCGAGATCACGACCTGTTCTCCGGCCGACTCCTGAAATGCTCTCTCCATACCCTCACCACGATCTTTCACAATGATTTCAACACCGCCATCGCGAGTCGGTTCGGCGCTGACTGCAACCCACATCGGACTGACTTTCAGGGCATTATCCAGCACGTTCAGAATGGCCTGGTCGAGGGTTGCATCCACGGCGACAGGTTGGTCCGGAAACGGCATAACCCACTCTATCGGTGCCGCGGGCCATAACAGTGTTGCTGATTCCCTCAGCCGCTTCATCCAGGATGCAACCGGTATCACCTCCGGTTGAGCATTTTTTGCATGTCTTGCAGCTGCTGACAGCTGATCTAAATGGCTGTTGCAAAGTTCAAGCTGGTTCTGCATCAGGGCAAGGTCACCGGTAACAACGCCCCGGTCCTGGTCGTTAGCTTTCATTTCTTCCACCAGCAGCATCAGCGTGTTGAGTGGCGTGCCAAGCCGGTGGGCCACTGATGCTGCCGAAAGCCCCATCGTAATGATCTGTTCGTCCCGCAAACGGTTTTCGCGGATTTGAGCCAGCTGGGTCTGATTGCGTTGCAAGCGGCGGGCGAGAGCTCCCACTACCAAAAGAAATATGGTTGCAGTGATTACAAATGTAATCCACATGCCCACCAGGTGCAGTTGCGCCAGGTCGGTGTTGTGATGATCGTAGGTGACCGGTGCATGCCAGATCATCAGGGAGGTGTAGATGCTTACCCCGATCAGAGTAATGGCAATGCTCTGGTAAAGGGGTACCAGAATTATGGTCATCGCAATCGGCAGCAGCAGCAGAGATATAAGCGGATTGGTATAGCCGCCGGTCAGGAATACCCAACCGCCAATCAGTACCAGATCCAGAGTTAGCCCGAGACTGACCATGGCAGAAGATCGAGGCGGATAGCGGGTGAACCACAGCCACCCTGAAACTGCGATAATTCCATAAGCAACGACGAGAATCAGTGCCTCGGACTGGTAGGAGAGCGCGAGCATGTATTCGGCAACAGCCATAGCCACCAGTTGAATGGCAACTATGGCCAGGCGCATGTTCAAAAGGTAATGGCCAGCCTGCCGAAAGCCTGTTCGAGTGGGTGTTAACCATTGCATAGCGGGCAGTCCTGTTTCTCAGGCAGTCTGTTCAGAGAAAACGGGACCAGTAAAGCCCCAGACCCAGGTAGTCTGAGCGTTCGTCAGCCAACCGGTTTCGAGTCCATTCCAGTCGCAGACCAAGGTTGTCAACCAGCTTGTATTGATAACTGATACCCAGCCAGTCCGGGTCGCTATCTTTTGCCATCAAACCTGCCTTGATTGCAAGCGCTTCCGCAGCCGGACCTGCCAGATGATTATCGGGAGTGATTCGGGCGTATTGCAGGCTGAGCGACTGACGTTGCCACTCCAGTCCGGTTCGTACCCAGAATGCCTGATAGTCACCCGTAAGCTCGGCGGCCCGGGTCGTATCCCGAACGATCCCATCAACTTCTACCGCCACCATTTCACCTGACAAACTCCAGTCGAATCCGCTGGCGAAGTGCCGGGTGAGCTGCAGCGTCAGGCCAGCGCTGTCCTGATCGCCATCGAATCGCAGATCCTGGGTTTCGGTATCCACTCCCCCGTGGCTGTGACCGCTGTCATTGCGATCGTCAGCGCGATCACGTGCGCTGGCCTTCATCGCCCAGGCGCCGGCACCAAGTGACAGGTTCTGATTGCCGCCTTGCCACCGGACATAAATGTCATGCGCCCCGCCTTTTTCGCCGGAAGTGGCGGGAAAGGCTGCACCCCGCCAGGTTTCAACACCCAGGATGACGCCGTTAACCGGCAAGGCTTCCAGGCGCAGTCCCTCGTCGACAAAGTGGCCGCCGTAAAACGCCGAATACACGGGGTTGGTTTCACTGAATGACCGGCTGAACGAATGACTCCGGTTTTCTTCCGAAAACGCCCCTTTCAGCCTGCCCATGGTGACTTCTGGCTGCCAGCTTCCGCTAAATCGATAACCTATGGCCGCCTGTTCAATTGCCAGGGAATCGCCATGGTGGGAGCCGACGTCAACAAGCACCCGGACCCCTTCCCGGCTGAGCCAGCGGAGATGAGCACTGGCGTCATCCAACGCGAATCGCTGGTCTACGCCGTGGGCACCTCCGCCCATCAGAACGCCAGGAATCTGCCACACGCCCTCATCCGGCAACGCGGTATCTGACCGATAGGTTGTCGAAATTCCGGCGTAGACCGACAGGGAGTCATCCGTGAGTATGGTCTCATATTCAGAGGGACCGGGCGGCGGAAGCGATGAATGCCCCGCGCACAGTGCCGGCGTTAAAAACAGGAGGGGCAGTAACAGGCGCATAGTGATTACTTCCAGGGATTGCTGAATCGTGGATCTGAAATAAAACTGCGGTCGGTCAGGCTTTCGAGAAAAGTGATGAGGTCCTGCTTGTCATTGGCAGTTAACGCAAAGCCGGTCACAAAGCCGTCTTTGAACGGATTTTGCCGTCCATCACCGGCATGGGCTCCGTCGGTAATGACACGGCCTCCAGCGGCGTAGAAATCAACCACTTCGCCGAGCGTGCTCATGCTGCCGTCGTGCATGTAAGGTGGCGTGATGGCAACGTTACGAAGACTGGGTGCCCGGAATTTGCCCATATCGGAAGGGTCGCCGGTAATCTCGAAAATACCCGTGTTGTCCTGGGGATAATCACCGGTGCCGCCGATATTGAACAGACCGGTATTGTGGAAGGGGCGCTCAACAAAGGTCATGGAGCGATCCAGGGTCGAATTGCTGAAGTTGTACCCCCCGTGGCAGTGGAAACACTCGAGCTCTTCGCTGAAAAAGAGTGCTCGCCCGCGACGGGCACTGGCGCTCAGGGCAGTTCCATCGCCCTGGTTGAAACGGTCTGCGGCAGAATCAAAGGACACCATGCCGCGGACAAAAGAGGCCAGAGCAAAAACCACATTACCGAAATCAATCGGCGAGCCCTCGTTCGGAAAAGCTTCAGCAAACAGTTCCGGGTAAACCGGTTCGTCTCGTAACCTGTCCAGGACTTCGTCGCGATTCAGGTCGGTAATGCCGTGTTCCACCGGGTCTTCGCTGAAAAGCGGTATCAGAATCTGCTGTTCCAGACTTCTCAGGGAAGGGTTGGCCCAGGTTTGCGTGGCATTATAAGCCGCGTTCAACAGGTGCTGGGCGTTGCGGGGATGCACCTCCCCGGTCGACCCTATCGAGCGGGCAATGCCTTCGGCAAAGCCCAGGTCCTGCTGATGACAGCTGACACAGGCCTGGGTGCCATTGCCGGAAAGGCGTAGGTCATAGAACAGGTGCCGCCCAAGCTGAAACTTTGCCTCGGACATGGGATTGTTCAGCGGCTCGATCGGCAGGGGGATGCCCGCCGGTAACCGCCATTCAAAGGCGGTGGCTGAAGTCCCCTGGTCATTGAACGTGGTTTCGCCTTCACCGCCACAGGCGGCCAGGCACAGCGTTGCCGCTATGCTTGTCGGCGACCGAAGAAGACTCCGGAACATCGTCAGTCTGCACCTGTCATTCATCGATCAAAGGTCCGCGGTGTTGATTAGCCGGAATGACGTCTGGTTGGCCCCGGGATCCATTTCCCCGCTGTTCAGGTCAAGCGCCAGAGCCGCAGCAACGCTCGGACATTCCGGGTCGGTCGCTCCGGACATGCAGCCGGGGGCACCCCCGTTATCCAGAGCAACATTGGCGGACCCGATCAGGGCACCGTAATCCAGCGCAACGGTCTGGGTATCCCGATCAAACTGTGGGAAATCGATGGTAACCCTGTTGGGGCGGTCACAGACAACGGTTTCACCAACTTCTGGATCACCCGTACAAGCGGTACTTCCCAGATGAATGTTCCAGGCCGTGCTATTGAAGGTAGCGTCGCCAGGTCTGGCTATCCCATCCTGAGGCGCAATGTCCAGACGCATGAACTTGTAACCGCCCTGCCAGTTCCAGAACAGACTGGCGATATTCAGCGGGGTGTCAGCCGTGGCGGTATTCCGGTGGTTCAGGTCTTCCGGCACGCCGACGGTAAAGCTCAGACCGGCAACCCGTTCCGCATCCCTGAGCGGAATGGTGCCAGTAACGCTGGTGTTGACGGGTTTGGGGTCGCCTGCGCATTTGTTAGCCCGGTTCTGAAAGTCCAGTAAAGCGACTCCACCGTTCTGGAAATCGCTCTGTTCGAGAGAGAGCGGGAGCTCGCGCCCACCAGAGGTGGTCAGGACGATGTTGTGCACGTAAAAGCGGAAATCCTCCAGACTCGCGTTGGTGCCTGCAGTGCCCAGGCCTGTCAGGGGTGTATCGCAGCTGATTGTGTCGTTGGAGGCATTGACAACGGCCGCGAACGGGATTGTCACGTTGGCGTCAGTGACAGGGTTGTTCTGTTCTGTCATATCGGTCGATGAGCTGCCACCACAGGCAGCCAGAAACAGACAAAGCCCCAACGGGGTTAAACTTCTGGGAACATTTGTTAACATGGTATGGCTCCTTCGGTCTGAATTATGATGGTAGATATCACCACAGTGCCGGAAGCCGGACAACGGAATGCGACATTATGTCGCATATGTCGACACTCTTATTGCCTGCCACCTGCCCTGGAGCCGCCCATGTCGCTATCCCGAGTTGCCGCCCTGGTCCTTTTCAGTCTGTTCAGCCTCAATGCCGGGGCCCAGATCACCTATCAGGATCTCAAGCCACTGTTCCAGGACCACTGCTTAATGTGCCACAGCGGCCCGGGTGCGCCCCTGGGACTCAGCCTGGACAGCTATCAGGGTTTGATGGACGGTAGCAGCCGCGGCGCAGTGGTAAAATCCGGCCAGCCGGGGGAGAGTGAACTGCTGCATCGCCTGCGCGGCGAAAGCCAGCCACGGATGCCGCTGACCGGACCACCCTGGGTGCCGGAGGAAGACATTGCCCGGGTGGCACGCTGGATCGAGGCAGGCGCGCCAGAGGGGAACTCTACCGGTGCGGCGGCCGCAGAGCCGGCGCCGGCCGGGCTGGCGCCGCTGGCCGAGCGCAGCGGCGAGAGCTTTGAACACGTGGCACCCATTCTGCTGCAGCGTTGTGCCAAGTGTCACAGCGACAACGGCATCATGGGGCGCCCACCCGAGGAGCTGCGGCTGTCGAGTTGGGAGCAGGTGGTGGGAACTGGCGAACGCGCGGCAGTAGTGCCGGGGGTGCCCCGGGCGAGCGAGCTGTGGCGCCGGGTGACCGGGATTGCCCGTCCGCGCATGCCCTTTGACGGCCCTCCCTATCTGGACGATGCCCAGATCGCTCTGCTGGAGCGCTGGATCGCCGCCGGCGCCCCGGGCCCGGACGGTCGCAAGGCGCCCATGCCCACCGGCGCCGAGGTGCGTCTGCATGGCCGCCTTACCGGGCGCTGGAGCCTTGACGGCTTGCCCCTGGACGTTTCCGGGGCACGCATCCGCAAGAACCCCCGGGTGGGTGACTACGTGGAGGTGCGCGGTCATGTGGGTCGTGACGGCTCCATCCGGGTGGAGCGCCTGCGGCCGCGATAGCCGGTAGCGCACCACCGGCTCCGGCAAAGCGGGGCAAAGGAGCAGGGGCGGTCATGAGTGAGCAGCATGCAGACATTCTGATTATCGGCGCCGGCGTGTCCGGCATTGGCATGGCATGCCACCTCAGACGGGAATGCCCGGGCAAAAGTTTCACCATTCTTGAGCGTCGTGATTCTCTTGGCGGCACCTGGGACCTGTTTCGCTACCCCGGCATCCGCTCGGATTCCGATATGTATACCTTCGGCTACAACTTCCGCCCCTGGACCGGCGGCAAAGTGCTGGCGGACGGGCCTTCCATCAAACGTTATCTGGCGGATACCGCGGAAGAGTATGACGTCAGTTCACGCATCCGCTACGGTCTGGCGGTAAAGCGGGCGGAATGGTCTGGCGAGAACGCCTGCTGGACGGTGACTGCCGAGCGCGAAGCAACGGCTGAGGAGCTTACGTTCACGGCTGATTTCCTGATCGGCTGCACCGGTTATTACAACTATGACGCGGGGTACAAGCCGGACTTTCCGGATGAAGACGCATTCAGGGGGCTGATCATCCATCCCCAGCACTGGCCGGAAAACCTGGACTACAGCGGCAAGCGGGTGGTGGTTATCGGCAGCGGCGCCACCGCGGTCACGCTGGTGCCCGCTCTTGCCGAGAAGGCGGGCCATGTCACCATGCTTCAGCGCTCTCCCACCTATATGATGCCGTTGCCCTCGGACGACCGCATTGCCCGCTTGCTGCAACGTATCCTGCCCTCGGACCTGGCCTATCGCCTGATTCGTGCCCGCAACATTAGCATTGCCCGGTTACTGTTCAGGCTTTCCCGCAAGCGGCCGCGGATGATTCGCCGGTGGATACTGGGCAGGGTCCGTAAACAGCTGGACGAAAAGGCGGACATGCGCCATTTCTCGCCCGGTTATGACCCCTGGGATCAGCGCCTGTGTGTGGTGAAGGATGGCGACCTGTTCACGGCCATTCGGCAAGGGTCGGTATCCATGGCGACGGACCATATCGAGCGGTTTACGGAAACCGGTATCCGGCTCAGATCCGGCGCGGAACTCACAGCCGATATTATTGTTCCGGCCACCGGTCTTGATATCCAGATGCTCGGCGGTGCCGAACTGATTGTGGACGGCGAACCGGTGGTGATGCGCGACAAGGTCATTTACAAGAATGTGATGGTAGAGGGAGTTCCCAACGCTGGCATGGTATTCGGCTATACCAATCTTTCCTGGACCTTGAAAGTCGATATTGCCGCCGGGTATCTGTGTCGGGTGTTGAATTATATGGATGCCCATGACCTGCAGGTATGTGTGGCAGAGAACGCCGACGCCCGGCGCGCGGATGATACGGTGATGGGTGGGCTGGATTCCGGTTATATCCGCCGTGCGGATGACCGGTTACCCCGGCAGGGCCTGGATGACCCCTGGCGGGTCAGCCAGAATTACAGCGCTGACGTGAAAGCGCTCCGGTATGGTCCGGTTGACGACGGCCAGCTCCGCTTTGTTTCCCGTTCCCGGCGCTGATTTCCGGGTCGGGTCAGTCCTGGCCCGGATATTTCATGACATCGCTCTGCCAGGGACCGTAATGGCTGAATCATTCAAAGGATCCCTTAATCACGTCACGATAATTCCGGATGCGCTGAACATAATGGACCGGCTCGTAGCCCCGGGCATAGCCGTAACGGGTGCTCGGGTAATAGCGTTTGTCGGCTTTGAGGGGAAGGACTTCCGACATATCTTCCCAGGAATCCGGGTTTTTACCCAGCTCCCTTGCCAGTTGCCTGGCATCCAGCAGGTGCCCCCGGCCAATGTTATAGCTGGCCAGTGCAAGGAAGGTGCGGTCCGGCTCGGGGATGGTTTCCGGCAGGCGGCGGTGGCGGTCGGCCAGGTATCTTGCACCACCATCAATGGCGGCATCCGGGTCCAGCCGGTCGGTGACGCCCAGGGATTCGGCGGTGTTCCGGGTCAGCATCATGATGCCGCGCACACCGGTGGGTGACACGGCGGCCGGGTCCCAGTGGGATTCCTGATAGGAAAGCGCTGCAAGCAGATCTGCAGGCATTCCGGTTTGCTTTTCGGCTTTGACAAATTCATCCTTGAAGTCCGGCAGCCGGTTCTCAATGCGCCGGTTCAGGGCCCTGAGGTCGACAAAATCGAACTCGCCGATGTAGCTGTAATAGCGGGTTTCCATATCGCCGATGGCCTGGTCGCCAGCAGGGCTGTTCATCCATTCATGGGCGGTATCGGCAATATCCGCGAAGGTGTTCGGTGAATACCAGCCCAGGTTCTTGCCGGAAGTCAGATTCATGGCCACTTCCAGGTGCGGGAAGTGGCGACGCATGACCTGCACGATGTTGGAATCCGCTACGGTGCAGTCAAGTTCCTGCTCGGCCACTTCCGACAGTAACAACTCGGTAGTCAGGTCATCGTCCTCGGAAAAGGTGATACCCTCGTGCTGGCCGGCAAGTTTGTTCAGGGTTTCAACATAACTGGATTTGGCCGTTACGCGGATCTCGACGCCTGCCAGGTTTTCAGGCAGGCGTGGCATGGGCCTGTGTTCCCGGTGACATACCAGTTGTTCGGTGATCTCGGTGTGGGCAGGGCCGCGGGTAAACTGTTCGGTGCGGGAGGGCAGGTGGGTCAGCCCGGCTGCGGCGAGATGGGTGTCGCCGGATTCCAGGGCTTCCAGCACTTCGGCTGTGGATTCGTACATGGTCCATTCGACCGTCCAGCCTTTGCTTTCCGCGAACTGGCTGACCAGGCTGTGCTCGGGCCCGATAGCATTCTCGTGCCGGTCCAGGTAATAGGTGGTAGAGCCGTTGCGGGTCGCAACCTGAAGAACGCCACTCTGTTCCGGGCCGGCGATTTCAGCACTGGTTTGCCCGGATGACTGCTGGCTGGCCTGTCCGGATGAAGGCTGGCCACAACCCGAGAGAAGCAGCGCAGCGGGAAACAGGGTCGCGAAAATTCGCGGTTTCGTTATGCGAGCCATAATTGACCTTTTTATAGGAATTCGGAGGGCATAATAGCCAGATTACGAGTCTGTCATGAATCTGTATCAGTTTCATTATTACCTGGCGGGCAGATGCCATGGATCTGACCTATCATGAGGGTTCGGTTACGGCAAGGAGTCTGAAATGAGAGCATTGATAAAATCACTGGTCATGCTGGTGTGCATCGTCTTACCGGTCACCGGCTTTGCAGCCGACGGTATGATCACCCTCAAGAGCAATCACAGCGTGTCTGCGACCGCCGACAGGCTGGAAACCCTGCTGAAAAAGAAGGGCATGACGGTTTTTACCCGGGTTAGCCACAGCGCCGGAGCAGCCGGTGTGGGTCTTCAGCTCAGGCCCACAGAGCTGGTGATCTTTGGCAATCCGAAGGTGGGCACGCCGTTGATGCAGTGTGTGCAGAGTGTGGCTATTGACCTGCCCCAGAAGGCGCTGATCTGGGAAGATGAGTCGGGTCAGGTCTGGCTTGGCTACAACGATCCTGCGTATCTGCAGCAGCGGCATGACATAGAAGGCTGTGATGCGGCGCTTGAGAAGGTTTCCGGTGCCCTGGAAAACTTCGCAATTGCGGCTACGGAATGAGCCCTGTCCTCGATAGCGGGCGCCGGGCTTGCACTTTCGCTGGTTATGGTGAGGGCGGGCTGGCGTCAAAGCGTTCAAGGCCCCGGGCAAGGCTGGCTCTGGACAATTCACCGATGTGGCTGTCCACCAGTTTGCCCCGGGCATTATAGAACAGGGTGGTTGGCAGGCCCTGGCTGCCGACGGCGCGGGCAAATCCGCCCCCGCGGTCACTGAGCACATGTTCCAGTTTCAGGCCCTGCCTGCTGAGAAACCGGTTGATGGTTTCGGGATGCTCACCCTGGTTGGCAAAGACAAAGGTGATTCCCGGGTAGCGTGCCTGGGCCTCCTCCAGTACCGGCATTTCGCGAATGCATGGAGGGCACCAGGTGGCCCAGAGGTTTACCACAGCAGGCTGCCCCGGGGCCAGTGAGTCCAGGCTGACCGGTTGCCCGTTCAGGTCGGTTAACACGACGTCAGGTATCCCCCGGGTCTGGGCCTCGATCAGGGTGATCACGCCGGTGGTAAATCCCCAGGTCATCAGGCCTGCGGCCACAGCAATTCCCAGGGGCCGGCGGATGTTGGTATGGCGCCAGAGCTGGTAGCCGGTGAACAGTAACGCCACCACCAGACCAGACACCACGTCAAAGCCACCATCGCGAATGTCGATAATGCCCAGCCAGTCGTCCCGGTAGTACTCAAAATAACGGACCACAAAGCCGATGCGGGCGGCCACCATGGTGGCCAGGAAAATATCCGCCAGGGCACCGGATATCGGGAGGTTTCGCTTGCGTCCCGCTATTGCGCCGGCAGTCAGGGCGACAATAAACGCCAGAATCAGCAACAGGTGTCCTATGGAAAGGCTGACGGGGCCTACGCCGACGCTGAGCATGGCTTCTCCGGTTATCGGGTGGATTTATTGATAGTACTAAGCTGAAAGAAAGTAGGCGGACGTGTCCGCCTACTTTCCTACTCATCAGTAAAAGACCTGCTGACAAGCAGTTGATACGGAAGTTCCGGGCATTGCCGGAAATCGAAAAGCTTCCTAATTAAAAGCACCTATGGCTATTTTGCCGACACTCTGCTATCGTTCATCCGTCCTGCCTCTAGGGACTCCGCAGTAAACGGCTCAAGCCATCTTGCGAACCTCCATACGACCTGCCAGAGGACGTCACCCCGGAAACGGTGTGTTGCCGTAGTCGTTTTTCATTCCATGAATTTTCATGGCATCTGCCCGCATTCGCCAATAATGGTGTTCGTTGAGGCAGAATAATCAAGAGTTATCCACTATGAGTTTTTCTTCACTCGGTTTGTCCGAGCAACTGGTCCGTGCCACCACCGACCAGGGTTATGATACCCCATCCCCTATCCAGGCCCAGGCCATTCCTGCGGTTCTCTCAGGTAAGGACGTGATGGCCGCCGCGCAGACCGGCACTGGCAAAACCGCCGGGTTTACCCTGCCGATTCTGCAGCGTTTGTCTGCTAACCCCCGTTCCGGGAAGGGTCCCAGGGCATTGATTCTGACGCCTACCCGGGAACTGGCAGCGCAGGTTCATGACAGCGTTGCACTATACAGCCGCTACATGCCGACCAGATCGGCGGTGGTTTTCGGGGGCGTAAAAATTAATCCGCAGATGATGAAGCTGCGCAAGGGACTGGATATTCTGGTGGCGACACCCGGTCGCCTGATGGACCTGCATCAGCAGAACGCTGTCAGCTTCCATGAAGTGGAAGTGCTGGTGCTGGACGAAGCCGACCGCATGCTCGACATGGGCTTTATCCGGGACATCCGCAAGATTCTGGCGTTGCTGCCGGCAAAACGTCAGAACCTGCTGTTTTCCGCCACCTTCTCCGCGGACATCCGCAAACTGGCTACCGGCCTGCTGGACAACCCGGTTCAGGTTGAGGTCGCGGCCCGCAATGTGGCGGCTGACAAGATCAGGCAGTCGGTGTATCCGGTCGACCAGAGCCAGAAGACCGCCTTGCTGAGCAAGCTGGTGCGTGACAATGGCTGGGAACAGGTGCTGGTGTTTACCCGCACCAAGCACGGCGCCAACCGCCTGACCCAGAAGCTCGAGCGCGACGGCATCACCGCCGCTGCAATTCACGGCAACAAATCCCAGGGCGCCCGTACCCGCGCGCTGGCTGAGTTCAAGCAGGGTGAAGTGCGGGTGCTGGTGGCTACCGACATCGCCGCCCGTGGCCTGGACATCAAACAGCTGCCCCAGGTCGTGAATTTTGAACTGCCCAACGTGCCGGAAGACTATATTCACCGCATCGGCCGTACCGGTCGAGCGGGTGAGAGCGGTCACGCTCTGTCACTGGTCAGTGCCGATGAAGGCAGGATGCTGGCGGGGATTGAAAAACTGATCAAGAAGCAGCTTCCGCGCAAGGAAGTGGAAGGTTTCGAACCACGTAACAATCTGCCACTGAAGCCGAAGGCCAAAGCTGATCCCGCTCGCGCCCGGAATAACAATCCGGGCAGTCGCGGCAGAAGTAACAGCGGCAACCGCAGCCGCGCTCCGGCCTAGAGCGCTTTCTGGCTCAATACCGTCCCTGAAGCATCATGCTTCCAACCCGGCCAAGGCCGGGTTTTTTGATCCATGGATTAATGGTTCCGTAACCCGTCGGAAAACCATAAGGCCATCTTTTACGTTATGCTGATTGCTGCAAAATGATTGTTCTGGAGAGAGAGGCATGACACGAATTCTATTGATTCGGGTACTTCCGCTGACCCTTGTTCTGGCACTCGGCGCCGGTTGCGCTACCGTCGGCAAGGATTTCGCCACCGACAGGGTCGACCAGATCAACATCGGTCTGACCACTCGCAGTGACATTCAGGAGATGTTCGGCGAGCCCTGGCGCACCGGCATTGAAGATGGCAGACCGACCTGGAGTTACGGCAAATACCGCTGGTCTGCGTTCAGTGACGCGGAAACCACAGACCTGGTGGTTCATTTCAACGATGATGGCAGCGTGTCTTCCTATGTTTACAACACCACTGAATAGGGGCCGGATATCCCGAGACAGCAAGTGATTGAACAGCAAAATGATCCAGCCAACATGGAGCAGTTGCTGGATCGCATTGAAGCTCAGGCGCGGAAGCGGGCGTTTGTGGACATCGGGGAAATGATGGCTGCCGTGGGGCGGAGAAGCTTCGGCCCACTGGTATTGCTGGCAGGGGTCATTCTTGTTACGCCTTTGAGTGGGGTTCCGGGAATCCCGACCCTGATGGGCCTGTTAACGTTGCTGACCCTGGGACAGGTGCTGTGGGGGCGGAATCAGTTCTGGCTGCCGCAGTGGATTGTGAGCCGGAAGATCCCCCGCCAAAGGCTTCTTCAGGGTCTCGGGTGGTTGCGCCCTTCCGCCCGGCGAATCGACCGTCTGACGCGTCCCAGGTTTACGTTGCTGGTGATCGGTCCGGGATTGTATGTAACCGCCCTGGCGTGCATGGTGATCGCCATAGTGATGCCGGCAACAGAGGTTGTTCCGTTCAGCTCGAGTATTGCCGGCCTGGCACTGACCGCCTTTGGCCTGGCAATGATTTCCCGCGACGGTGTGCTGGCACTGTTCGCCTGGGCCATTTCATTGACCGGCCCGATCCTGCTTGTTGGCAATCTGGCCGTTTGAAAACAGGGGTTTTTCAGGAAAAGTAGGTAAATGCCGGGAATTCGGTCTAGATTGAAAGAGTGAGGGCCCTCCATTTAAAAACCAAACAGGAGACCGTCTATGGTTCGTTTATTTTATCTTGTATCTTCTATCGACAGCGCAAAAGAAATTTCCGACGACCTTCACGAGCACGGTGTCACTGACTGGCGGTTTCACATCGTCAGCAAGGACGAAGCGGGGCTGTACACACATCAGTTGCATAGCGCCTCTATTCTGGACCGGACAGATTTGCCGAGATTCGTAGAACGGGGAGCGATCATCGGATTTGTGCTGGCCTTGGCCATCGTACTGCCGCTCTCTCTCACCGACATTGTTCCGCTGCCGGCAGCGGCCTGGGTTGCCATGTTTGCGTTTATGGTAGCGGCGGGTGCCTGGATCGGCGGCTTTGGCGGCATTCAGGGCGAAAACTACCGCATCCAGCCTTTTCACGAGGACATCGAGGCCGGAAAGCACCTGATAATGGTCGACACGCCCAAGGAGTACGTGCCCAAGGTTAAAGAGCTGATGACCAAGAACCACCCTGAGGCAGAACTGCAGGGCAAGGATTCAAGCTTCAATAATCCCTTCGCCAGAAAGATAACACCGACCTGATGGCCAGATCCGGGCGGCGCGGAAATTCTTCATGACCAAAACGGGTATCATTCTTACTGGTGGCGGTGCGCGAGCCGCCTATCAGGTTGGCGTTCTGCGAGCCGTCGCCGATATGTACCCGGATTGGCATTATCCCTTCGACGTGATTCTCGGGACCTCTGCCGGCGCAATCAATGCCATGGCGCTGGCCGGTAGCCGTGGCCTGTTCCGGCATAACATTGATCACCTGGATACGATCTGGTCGGGGCTGACCACAGACCGGATATTCCGGTCCGGCTCTTTCAGTCTGGCGCGAAATCTCAGTGCAATGGCCCGGAAGTTTATCAGCCGACCGGTGGCAAGCGGACAGGTGTCCCTGCTGGATAATACCCCGCTTCGGGACCTGCTTGAACGGGAAATCAATCTGGACAACATCCGGGCGACGATCCGGGAAGGCCATATCGACGCGGTGGGCCTGAATGTCTGTGGCTATAACACCGGCCAGAACATCTGCTTTTTCGAGGGTGCCGAGGGCCTGGAGGGCTGGTCCGTCGGCCAGCGTGCGGGTATCCGGACCCGGTTGGATCTGGACCACATCATGGCATCGTCCGCCATTCCCACGCTGTTTCCTCCCGTTCACATTAACCGGGAATACTTTGGTGACGGCGCCACAAGGCAGATGGCCCACATCAGCCCGGCATTGCGACTGGGAGCACGCAAGGTGATGGTGGTAGGCGTCAGCGCCAACCGGATGAGTCCGGTCAAACGCCCGGAAAAGCCGGGTATGCCAACCATGACCCAGGTGCTGGGGCATGTATTCAACGGCATTTTTCTGGACACGCTGGATTACGATATCGACCGTTCCCGGATCATCAATCAGTTGCTGGAACTGATTCCACCAGAGCGTCTCGACCAGGCAGGATTGAACCTGAATCCGGTGGATATTCTGGAAATATCGCCTTCCGAACCCATTGACGAGATTGCGGCAAAGTATCTGGATGGCTTGCCGTTGATTCTGCGCAGGCTGGCGGGTGCGTCGGACATCGATGGCGATGCCAGCGCCAGCCTGGCAAGTTTCCTTCTGTTCGATCCCCGATTCTGCCGCGACCTGATCAATCTGGGCTATCGGGATGGCCAGAGCAATGCGCGGCAGATTGAGCGTTTCTTTTCGGGGGTGACAACGTCGGGGGCCGCATCAGCGGACCCCGAGTCAGCCTGACGGTCTCAGCCGCGCAGGCCGGACACCAGCTTGTCGATACTGTCTTTGGCATCGCCAAACAGCATGCGGGTGTTGTCCTTGAAGAACAACGGGTTCTCCACTCCGGCGTAACCCGTGGCCATGCCACGTTTGAGGACCACGACCTGGCCCGCTTTCCAGACTTGCAGAACCGGCATCCCGGCAATGGCACTGTTTGGATCTTCCTCTGCGGCCGGGTTAACGGTGTCGTTGGCGCCGATCACCAGCACTACGTCTGTGTCCGGGAAATCATCGTTGATTTCGTCCATCTCCAGCACAATGTCGTAGGGCACGTGGGCTTCAGCCAGCAACACGTTCATGTGACCCGGTAACCGGCCTGCGACCGGGTGGATGCCAAAGCGCACTGTCACGCCCCGCTCACGCAGCAGCCTGGTCATGTCGTTGACGCCGTTCTGCGCCTGGGCTACCGCCATGCCGTAACCCGGCACGATAATCACCGACTGGGCATTGCGCAGTTCCTCGCAGACTTCCTCTACCGAGGATTCGTAAATCGGCTGGTCTTCACCGGCGGCTGCTGAACTACTGCTGGTCTGGCCGAAGCCACCCAGGATCACACTGATAAACGAACGGTTCATCGCCTTGCACATGATGTAGCTCAGAATGGCACCGCTACTACCCACCAGGGCACCCACGACAATCAGTAGGTCGTTACCCAGCATGAAGCCGATGGACGCCGCCGCCCAGCCGGAATAGCTGTTGAGCATAGACACCACCACTGGCATATCGGCACCGCCAATGGCCATGATCAGGTGGATGCCGAGCACGCAGGCAATAACTGTCATCAGTACCAGACAGGTGATGCCGGTGGCCATGCTGTCAGTTCCCAGGAACCAGCTACCCAGCACGACACAGGCAATAATGGCTGCCAGGTTCATCAGGTGTCGACCGGGCAGGGTCAGCGCCTTGCTGTCGATGCGCCCATCCAGCTTGCCACAGGCAACCAGTGACCCGGTGAAAGTCACCGCACCAATAAAGATGCCCAGATACACTTCCACCAGGTGGATGGTGTGCTCGGTGCCAGTAGTGGCAGTCAGAGGTTCAATGTAGCCGGAGAAGCCGACCAGTACGGCCGCCAGGCCCACAAAGCTGTGCAGCAGGGCCACCAGCTGGGGCATCTGGGTCATCTCCACCTTATTGGCAATGGGGATGCCGATGCCGACACCGATCAGCACGGCAATCGCGATGGCGATAATGCCGCCGTCACTGCCAAAGCTCGCCAGGGTGGCACCCACGGCGATGATGATACCGGCCACACCATAGAGGTTACCGCGGCGGGCAGATTCCTGATGGCTGAGGCCACCCAGGCTGAGGATAAACAAAACACTCGCGACCACGTAGGCCACGCTCACCATTCCTGTACTCATGTTGGGCGTCTCCTACTTGCGGAACATTTTGAGCATGCGATGGGTGACGCGGAAGCCGCCCCCAACGTTGATGCTGGCAATCAGCACGGCGATAAAGGCAAGAATGCCAACGACGATATTTTCCGCCTGGGCAAGATGCAGTATGGCGCCAATCACGATGATGCCGCTGATGGCGTTGGTCACACTCATCAGTGGCGTATGCAGCGATGGCGTCACGTTCCAGATCACCTGCCAGCCAATGAAGCAGGCCAGCACAAACACCGTGAAGTGGCTCAGGAAGCTTTCCGGCGCGTGAGCGCCAATACCATAGAGCGCAAATACCGTAACCGCAAGCAGTGCCACCTTGCCGACCAGGCTCTTTTTCCTGGCCTTTTCTGCTGCTGCTTCCTTCGCTGCCTGGACCTCGGCTGGGGAAGGCTCCTCTGTACCCGGCTTGTGTTGGGGCTGGGCTGGCGCCTCCGGCTGGGGTGGTGGCCATGTGATGTCGTTATCATTCACCACCGTCAGGCCGCGAATCACCGCGTCCTCCATATCCACCACCGGCTTGCCGTCTTTTTCCGGCGTCAGCTCGGTCATCAGATGAACCAGGTTGGTGGCGTAGAGGTCACTGGCAACCTTGGACATACGACTGGGCAGGTCGGTATAGCCAATCACGGTAACCCCGTGTTTGGTGGCAACCTTGCCCGGCTCGGTGGCTTCGCAGTTACCGCCGCGCTCAGATGCCAGGTCGACAATCACGCTGCCCAGCTTCATGGATTTCACCATGTCTTCGGTGATCAGTTTGGGGGCCGGCTTGCCAGGAATCAGTGCGGTGGTGATGATGATATCCACTTCTTTGGCCTGCTCTGCGAACAGGGCCATTTCGGCCTTGATGAACTCGTCGCTCATCTGCTTGGCGTAGCCGCCGGTGCCGCTGCCGTCTTCGTCATCAAAGTCCAGCTGCAGGAACTCGGCGCCCATACTTTCCACCTGTTCCCGAACTTCCAGCCGGGTATCGAAAGCCCGCACGATGGCACCCATACTGTTGGCTGCACCAATGGCCGCAAGGCCTGCAACGCCGGCACCGATAACCATAACCTTGGCCGGCGGAACCTTACCTGCCGCCGTAACCTGCCCGGTAAAGAAGCGCCCGAAATTGTTCGCTGCCTCAATAACTGCCCGATAACCGGCAATGTTTGCCATGGCGCTGAGAGCGTCCATCTTCTGCGCACGGCTGATGCGGGGCAGGCTGTCGATGGCAAAGGAGGTAATGCTCTTTCTGGCCAGATGGTCCAGCAGATCCGGATTCTGGGCGGGCCAGATATAACTCACCAGGAAGCTGCCTTCGCTCATCAGGTCGGCTTCATGCTTCTTCAGTTCGGTGTTTTCCATCGGCGCCCGGACTTTCAGGATGATGTTCGACTCCTTCCAGAGATCCTGGGTGTCTGCCACGATTCTGGCGCCTGCATCCAGATAGATGGTGTCCGTGTAATCGGCGGTATCTCCGGCACCGCTTTCAATCAGTACCTCATACCCCAGATCGATCAGTTTCCTGACCGACGTTGGCGTTGCGGCTACCCGCCTTTCGCCTTCGAAGATTTCCTTTGGAATACCTATTTTCATGGTCACTGAGTCCTCCGGAATAACCGGTTATGGTTTAGTGATTCTGGCTCGCCGTCAAGTTAGTGATTCTGGCTCGCCATCAAGCATGACCGCACTGAATCCAACGGCGCTGGTCAGGTCTATCAATGTAGTTCATTCCTGAGAAAAATACATAGCGACGCCGATGCGGTTCGGGGCTGCCTGAAACCGGCCTTCTATCCAGGGCCTCTGGCAGTCCCCGGGGACATCCTGGCGGTAGCTCAACACAGACTTGATAGCCAGCACGGACAGCACCATGGTTGAAGTAAGGAAAAATGGGAGAGCACCATGACCAAACCAGTCCTGCCTGAGCAGTCCCGGATTCGGGAGGCGGAGCAGCGTATTCGTCCATACCTGGGTGAAACGCCACTTCTGAATGTACCTGATCTGAATGCCGCCATGGGCCAGCCGCTTGGGCTGAAGTGCGAGAGCTTCCAGCGCACCGGCAGCTTCAAGGCCCGCGGGGCGTTGAACTGGCTGCTGACGGCCAGTGAGGAGGAACTCAAGGCCGGCCTGGTGACGGTCTCCGCGGGTAATCACGCCATTGGCCTGGCCTGGGCGGCGGCCATGCAGAACGTGCCACTGACCGTGGTCATGCCCGAGGGTTCCAGCCCGATGAAGATCCGCCGCACAGAGGAGCTGGGGGCCGAGGTGATCGTTCACGGTGGTATCCAGCAGGCTGTGGCCCTATGCCATGAGAAGCGGGATCACGAAGGGCTGACCCTGGTCCACCCCTTTAACGACGCTCGGATCATGGCGGGGCAGGGTACGGTCGGCTTGGAGTTGCTGCGTCAGCGTCCGGATGTGGAGCGTGTTATCTGTCCTGTTGGCGGCGGTGGACTGATTTCCGGGCTGGGAATCGCACTGAAAGCGCACAGGCCTGACATCGAACTGATCGGCGTGGAGCCGGAGGGCGCAGCCACCATGTTCAACGCCTGGCAACAGCAGGATGCCGGCGCCAGCCTGAGCACAGTTGATACCTGGGCCGCGAGCCTGGCGCCGGCGGTGGTAGGGGACTGCACCTATGCCGCCTCCCGCCAGGTCGTGGACCGGATTGTTACCGTCACCGAGGCAGGTATTCGGGAAGCCACGCGGCGCCTGCTGACAGAAGCCAGACTGTATGTGGAGCCTGGCGCCAGTGTGGGCCTGGCGGCGCTGCTCGAAGAGCAGATAGCTCCTGCGCCGGACAGGGTTACGGTGTTGGTGATTACCGGAAGCAATCTGGATCTGGAACAGGTCGGTCATTGCCTTTAACTGGCCAACATACCCCCGCCCACTCAGGCGCTTTTGGCCAGCAAGCGGTCGCTGACTTCGCCGAGGTGATGATCGGCATCGCCAAACAGCAGGTTGATCAGGGTCAGACGCTTGAACAGATGGGCGGCAAACATTTCCTCGGTGACACCCATGCCGCCGTGTAACTGAACGCCCTGTTGTGCCACGTAGCGTGCACCCTGACCCACCAGGGTCTTGGCCATGGATATGGCCTCGCGCCGGCTGGGGCGGTCATCGGAATCGGCTGAGTTGGCGGCCAGAATGGCCATGGTTCTGGCCTGCTCGGTCTGGATGAACATGTCTGCCATCCGGTGCTGCAATACCTGGAACTTGCCGATGGGCACGCCGAACTGTTTACGGCTCTTGATGTATTCCAGCGTGGCGGCGTTCATGGCTTCCATCGCGCCAACCGCTTCTGCACATATGGCGGCGATGCCCAGATCAATGGCTTTTTCGATAGCCGGGAAGGCCTGGTCAATCTCACCGAGAAGATTACCGGCGCTCACCGTGACACTGGAAAGGCTGATATCGGCGATCCGATGGCCGTCATGGGCCGCATAGTCGTTGACCTTTACCCCCTTGGAGTCGGCATCAACAATAAACAGCGACAGGCCCTGCTGATCCCCGGCCGTGCCGCTGGTGCGGGCGGATACGATCAGCTGACCGGCCTGGCCACCGTGCAGAACCGCCGTTTTGTGGCCACTGATCAGGAAGTGGTCGCCATCCTGGCGGGCGGTGGTATTTACATGCTCAAGGTTGTAGCGAGCACCCGGCTCGCTGTGGGCGAAAGCCATCAAGCGTTCGCCGGTTGCTATTGCGGGCAGGGCGTCGCTCTTCCGGGCATCGTTGCCGAGGTCGCGAATCAGGCCGCCGGCAAGCACGACCGTGGCCAGATAGGGCTCGACGACCAGGCCGCGGCCAAAGTTTTCCATGACCACCATGGTGTCCACGGCGTTGCCGCCCAGGCCGTCATAATCTTCCGGGAAAGTGAACCCGAGCAGGCCCATCTCGGCCAGCGCTGCCCAGGTAGCGGGGTCTGTGCCCTTTCCGGAATTGATGATTTCCCCGCGCTTGTCAAAGCCGTATTCATTGCTCACGAACCGGCGCAGTGAATCGTTCAGCATTTGCTGTTCTTCGGTCAGATCAAAGTTCATAGATTCTCTCCATTCCCGCCAGTTAAAGACCAAGCACGAGTTGGGCGATGATGTTGCGCTGGATCTCGTTGGACCCGCCAAAGATCGAGAGCTTGCGCATGTTGAAATAATCACCTGCCGAGGGCGTCGCATCGATTGAGCCGGCTCGCGGGCCCTGGTAGTCCAGCTCCAGCGCTTCCGGAATATGGGCAATGGAATCCTGGCCGCCGGCTTCCATCAGCATTTCAAACAGCCGCTGGCCGATTTCGGTGCCGCGGATCTTCAGGATGGATGCCTGTGGCCCCGGGCCGCGCTTGTCTGTGAGTACCCGCAATACCGTCAGCTCCAGAGCCCGCAGTTCGGCATCCAGCTGGGCCAGCCGGTCGCGGAAGCGGGTGTTTTCAATCAGCGGCCGCTGGCCGTCCTGTTCCCGGCGGGCCACTTCTTTGAGTTGCTTCATCATGGCTTTCCACTGGCCCACATTGGCCAGCCCGGTGCGCTCGTGGCCCAGCAGGAACTTGGCGTAGGTCCAGCCCTGGTTTTCTTCACCGATCAGGTTTTCGGC
>Ga0209949_1000274_pt1 | contig 28380 bp, 19 predicted proteins | sample SalPonC_black_MG_FD_185711 | JGI IMG/M metagenome (GOLD analysis project Ga0209949, IMG submission 185711) | Salt pond soil microbial communities from South San Francisco under conditions of wetland restoration - Salt Pond MetaG... | ecosystem: Environmental > Aquatic > Marine > Intertidal zone... | reverse complement strand
TTTTCAAAAACATATTTGAACTCCTCAGTGCTAACTTCCAGGTCATCCACTGAAAATAAGACTTCAGTTTGAGCAAGAATCCCAAAAGGAATCAAAATTGCAAATAGGAATACAGATAGTTGAATACAATACTTTTTCATAGGTGAAATGCTACTTAAGTTAAATGTATGGAATTGGTTTAAATGCCTAGATCAAAGCCGATATCAGAACGGAAGTATTTGCCTTCGAATTGTACCTGCATTGCTCCTTTTTGGCTTCTAAGTTTTGCTTCTTTGGGATCTTGGTGAAGACCAATGCTTCCCATAACTCGCCCACCGGAAGTAAATAGGCGGCTACCTTCTTTTTTTGTTCCGGCATGGGCAAAAATAGCGATTGAGGAATCTTCAGGTAAACGAATCTCTTTCCCTTTCTCGTATGCGACGGGGTAGCCTTCGCTGGCAAGGATGGTACATACTGCGGATTCACTTGAAATCTCAATTTTTGATCCTGCCAAATTTTGGGTAGCACTGGATTTCAATAAATTCACGAAATCGCCCTGGATTCGTGGTAGAACAACTTGGGTTTCTGGGTCACCTAACCGGCAGTTATATTCAATAACAAACGGCTCATTATTGACAAGGATCAAACCTAGAAATAAAAAGCCTGAATAGGGGGCTCCTTCGATTTCCAGCCCTTTTAGAGTAGGTTCTAAAACTTTACGTTCTACTTTTTTAATAATGTCTTTAGTGATGCCCGGGACTGGGGAAACTGCACCCATACCACCCGTATTTAGGCCACTATCACCCTCGCCAATACGTTTATAGTCTTTTGCTACGGGTAAAAGTACATATTCTCTTCCGGCGCACAGAGCAAAAACCGAAAATTCAAGCCCCTCTAAAAAAGACTCTATAACTAGAGTGTTTCCCGCTTCTCCAAACTTCCCATCTAAAATAGCTTTAGCCTCCTGAATGGCTTCGTTTTGATCAGTTACAATCAACACACCCTTTCCGGCAGCCAGGCCGTCGGCCTTTAGCACGTATGGGCTGGGTTGAGATTGAATGTAATCTATAGCTGAGTTGAGTTGGGATTGATTAAAAGATCGGTACTTGGCTGTAGGAATCCCATACTTATCCATAAAGGCCTTAGCGAAAGCCTTGCTTCCTTCGAGTCTGGCCGCAGCCTGACGAGGTCCTATAATCAAAAGCGAATCCAGAGAGGGGGCTGATTGGAGGCGATCTACAAGCCCATCCACTAATGGTGCCTCAGGACCGATTACCAGCATGTCAATATTCATGGACTTAATGAAGGTTGTAATTTCAGAGAGGTTTTTCCAATCGATTTCGATGTTTGTGCCAAGATTTGCAGTACCTCCATTCCCAGGAGCAATGTACAGCTTCTCCACCTCGGTACTTTGACGAATTTTCCACGCCAACATATACTCTCTACCTCCACTACCTAGCAATAGAATATTCATATAAGTTAAATTTTTATACGCGATCAAAGATACAACCTCACTCTTAAAATAGCACACCACAATTCAGGTAACTTTTATTTGTGGTGACTTTATCGTATTTTTGTATTACTTAAATTTTAAATATGTATGAATATTTTTCTGGTCAGGTAATGGATAGGCGTCCCGACCACTTAATACTTGAGGTCGGAGGAATCGGTTATAAATTCCATATTAGTCTCCACACATTTGAAGATTTAGGAGACAAGAAAGAGGTGAGACTGTGGGCGTATTTGCATGTGAAAGAGGATGTTATGGCTTTGTATGGGTTTAGTGCCAGAGAAGAACGCGCTGTCTTCCAAGAGTTGATCAAAGTGAGTGGAATCGGGACATCTACGGCCAGATTAATTTTATCGTCACTAAAAGCCGGCGAGGTTAAAGCAGCGATATTGAGTCAAAATACGTCTGTATTCAAAGCAGTTAAAGGAATTGGAATGAAAACCGCTCAGCGATTGATTTTGGACTTAAAAGATAAAATTGGAGATATTGATGCAGGAGAGGTAAGCCTTGGAAGCACCGGCGGCAATGATATTTTTACGGAAGCTGAGTCAGCATTGAAGGCCCTGGGATTTCCTCCGGGTAAAATAAAAAAGGCTCTTAGCCAGTTAAGTCAATCAAATGATTTCGACAATGTTGAAGATATTATAAAAGCAGGTCTTAAAAAACTTTCATGATTGTGAAAAAGTACCTTATATTTGCACTTCATATACAGAAAACAAGGCCATTCCTTGATAATCAAGACATTAGACTAAAGAAACTTCCTATCGAATAGACTTTTTACCAGCAATCGAACTCAATTAGGTTGAAATATAGCATATGACGCAAAAGCACCTAGTGTTCTTCGCAGGTATTCTGTATGCGGTAGGAATGTACAATATCCATACAGTTACGGCATTTTCATCTTCCATCGGGAAAGGTGATACACTTTTAATGGATCTGAATTCTAAGGATTTAGACACTATTCCTATACAAGATCGTCAGGGGGATTTCTTGACAAACCCCAATCGCAACCCCTACGACTTGCAGGATCCTTCAAACGTAGATAAACGTGTAGAACTCGATCCGGAAACGGGAAGGTATATCATCTCTGAACGAATTGGCGACGAGTATTTTCGAGCGCCAACTAGTATGACTTTTTCGGAATATTTAGATTGGAAAGCGGAAGAGCAAGAGCGCAATTACTTTGCTCGATTGGCTGGCGTATCTACGGGTAAAAAAGGAAGTAAGGGCCTTCAAGATCCGCTTGAAGAATACAGCAAGGGGGAAAATTTGGCAGATCGCTTATTTGGTGGTCGGGAAGTAAGTATTCAGCCGCAGGGAAATATCGATTTGATCTTTGGAGCAAGATATCAAAACATCGAAAATCCAGCTTTGCCCATTCAACAGCAACGACAGTTTCTTTTTGACTTTAATATGGATATTCGTCTGAATGTCACGGGACAAATTGGTGAGAAACTTAGTCTGGCTACAAATTTCAACTCTCAAGCTCAGTTTGACTTCGAAAACCAATTAAAGCTGAAGTTTGATAGTGAACAGTTTAGTGAAGATGATATCCTTAAAAATATTGAAGCTGGAAATGTAGCCCTGCCGCTGCGGTCCAACCTGATCCAGGGTAGTCAAAGCTTGTTTGGAATCAAAACAGAATTACAATTCGGACATTTGCGTTTGACTGCAATTGCCTCTCAACAACGTGGCCGACAAAAAGAGATCACCGTACAAGGAGGGAGTCAGGTACAGCAATTTGAAGTACGTGCTGACAACTACGATGAAAACCGACACTTCTTTTTAACTCATTTTAATCGGGATAATTACGAAGAGGCGCTCAAGAATCTTCCACAAATTAACTCATTGTTTAAAGTAAATCGAATCGAGGTTTGGCGAACAAACATCCAAAATGAAACCGAGCGTTTGCGCGACATCGTAGCTATTGCTGACTTGGGAGAACCCGAACGGTTTGTAGTTCGCAATGAAGATCAATTTCGCCGGCAAATGTTCCCCCCTGAACTATTGGCCCTTAACGGGCGTACCCCACTACCGGATAACCGCTCAAATAAGTTATACGACCAAATTATCAATGATCCGGCGGCATTGAAATCTCCAACCACGATTCCAAGGCTTTCTTCAAGTCCTTACAGTTTAGAAACGGGTCGCGATTTTGAATTGAAGCGCGCTCAGAGAATTCGGGAAAATGAGTATACCTTAAACGAACAATTGGGTGTCTTAACATTAAATACGCCCCTTCGACAGGAGGAAGTACTTGCAGTAGCCATAGAGTACGACTATAATGGAAAAACGTATCGCATTGGCCAATTTTCCACTGAGGCCGAAAGCGATAGTACACGGGTATTAGTTACAAAAATGCTGAAAACAGCTACTCCTGATGTCCGAAATGCACTATGGGACCTCATGATGAAAAATGTGTACAGCGTCGGGGCTTATCAAGTGGATCCGGCTACCTTTAATCTGGATATTTATTTCGATGATGCCGGCGAAGGGTTTAAACGATTTTTGCCGGAACCCGGTAAGTTAGGTAGACCTCTATTACAGCTTTTTAACCTCGACCAACTCAATGCCCAAAATGACCCTCAGCCTGACGGTCGCTTTGACTTTGTGCCTGGCGTAACGATAAACACGCAACTCGGGAAAATTTTCTTTCCGGTCCTTGAACCTTTCGGATCCTCATTAGAGGAATCGCTGGACGACCCAGCGACTTACCGCAAATATGAATATCAGGAACTTTACGATTCTACAAAGTTTATTGCTCAGGAATATCAGGAGAAGAACCGATTTTTAATCCGAGGTAAGTTTGAGTCATCCGTTACCTCAGAAATATCTTTAGGGGCTTTTAATATTCCCGAGGGTTCCGTTCGCGTTTCAGCGGGAGGGGCGGTCTTACGAGAAGGAGTGGATTACGAGGTGGACTATTCCATTGGTCGGCTGCGAATTATCAACGAATCTTATCTGGCATCTGGGGTACCTATTAATATCAGTTTTGAAGATCAATCACTTTTCAGTTTCCAAAACAGGAATATGCTCGGTCTGAGAGCAGATTATGAACTGAACGACCAAATCATTTTAGGGGGTACATATATGCATTTGTGGGAGCGGCCGATTACCCAGAAGGTAAATATTGGTGATGACCCGATTAATAATCGCATCATCGGCCTCGATGCTAGCTATGATGCTGAAGCGCCCTGGCTGACGAAAATAGTGGATAAGATTCCCGGCCTGGAAACCAAAGCTCCTTCATCCATTTCAGCATATGTTGAGGGTGCAGCCCTGATTCCTGGATTTTCCCGAGCTATCAATCTAGAGAGTGACGAGGGCGGATCAGTCTATATTGACGATTTTGAGGGTACAGCAGCCCGAATTGATATTTCACAGCCTCTTGACCGTTGGAATTTGGCCAGTATACCTCAAAATGACCCCCAGAATAACCATCCGTTATTTATGGAGTCCGCTTTAAATGATTCTCGCTTGACGACCGTGAACCGCGCACTCATTAATTGGTATCGATTGGATCGAAATATTGGAGGTGCCCAGAGTGATCCGTACACGCGAATTGTAGACCAAAATGAGATATTTCCAAACCGAACGATCCAACCTGGATTGAATATTTTCCGTCCGATGGACATCACCTTTTATCCTAGTCGACGAGGCCCATATAATTATGATGTGCCCAATGGAACGGCGTATTCTGCCGGAGTGGATGAGGCGGGACGATTGAAAGACCCGCAAAGCAGATGGGGGGGGATTATGAGAGGCTTAACGGTGAATGATTTTCAGGCGAGTAATATTGAATATATCGAATTTTGGATGCTTAATCCCTTTATGGCGACAGCGAGTCAGGTGGATCCGGCGGAAAGGGGTTATCTGTACATTGATCTCGGAAATATCTCTGAGGATATTTTAAAAGACGGTCGGGCAGCTTTCGAAAACGGCCTTCCGCGGCCAGGGCAGCAGATCGCATTGGATACGACAAATTTAGGTGTCGTTCCACTGACAGTACCCTTCGTAAATGCCTTTGACAATGATCCGGCTGTTCGGGAAGTTCAGGATGTTGGACTCGATGGAATGAATGATCAGGCTGAGCAAGAATTTCTAGAAGGATATTTGGCAGCAATGCAGGCTGGAGTTCGGCCGGATGTCTATCAAGAAATATTAGCGGACCCGGCAAATGATAACTTTATACACTTTTTGGATGATACGCTTCCGGAAAACATTGCCACTCTGGAAAGGTATGCAAAGTTTAATCACGTTGAGGGAAACTCTCCCAATAATACCGGCAATTCTCGATTTGCCACTTCATTTACCTTCCTGCCCACCACAGAGGATATCAACCGCGATTTTACGTCGGATCGGATAGAAGGTTATTTTCATTATCAAATCCCCCTTTTTAATGATGGGTCAAATCGACTTGCACTAAATGAATATGTGACTGACAGTATTTCTACACGAGGGGGTGGAGAGGTCTGGTATCGATTTGTGGTTCCCATTCAGGAGTTTGACAAAAAAGTAGGAGCGATTCAGGATTTTCGAAGCATCCGATTTATGCGGATGTATCTCCATGGTTTTGATCAAAAAGTAACCTTGCGTTTTGCTACCTTAGATTTAGTTCGAAATTCATGGCGACGGTTTTTACGCTCAAACTTATTGTCAGAAAGAGGACCGAGCATTGATCCGCCGGTAGATAACACTACTTTTACAATCAATCAGGTAGGTATAGAGGAAAACTCTGAAAAAATACCATATAACTATGTTATTCCGCCAGGCATACAGCGAGAACAAAATTTCCAAGCAGCTTTTACAAATGCTTTTTTGAACGAATCTTCCCTGGCTTTAGAAGTATGCGAATTGAAGGCGGGTGAAGCCAGAGCTGTTATTAAAAATGACCAGCGCGACTTGCGACTATATGAGCGGCTTAAGATGTTTATTCATGCAGAAAGCGAACAGTTTATTGAGCGCGGGGATGTCACCGTTTTTATTCGTGTAGGAAGTGATTATTCCCGCAACTTTTACGAGTATGAAATGCCGGTGACCATGTCACAGCAAATCTCTACTACCGAGCGCAGGGATCCACAAGTGGTTTGGCCGGAAGAGAATGAATTTGATTTTGCACTTCAGCAATTAATTGAATTAAAGAATAATCGAAACGCCGGAGGCTTTCCGAACACCGAGCTTTTTGTTCGACCATCGCCTGAAAATCCAGAAGCCAATATAAAAGTGCTTGGTAATCCGAACTTAGGATTTGTAAAGGGCTTTATGATCGGAATTCGCAATGCTAAAGAAGGTGGCGGAACAGTATGTTTAGATCTATGGGCGAACGAACTTCGGGCAACAGGTTTGGATAATCAGGGGGGAGTAGCAGCATTGGCACGAGTCGATGCACAATTGGCGGACTTTGGTAATATCTCTTTCTCTGGAACCTGGACGGGGATAGGATGGGGAACTCTCGACCAGAAACTGCAGGAACGAGCCCGTCACTCCACGCTTCAATACGATATAGCAACTAACCTTCAGCTGGGTCAATTACTGGGTGAAAATTCACCCTTGTCGTTACCATTTTATGCCCAGTTATCAAATACCATTCGCTCTCCGCAGTTTGATCCTTACGATTTAGATATTGAACTAGATGATAAGCTTAAGGCTTTTTCTGATCCTGACGATCGAGATTCCATTCGCCAGCAAGCCAGAGATCGAACACGGATTACGAGTATTAATTTTACCAATGTTAGATACACACCTAAAGGTGGCGGTGGAGGTCCGGGTTCAAGCGGTGGACCTAGAGGTGGGTTTGGAGGCATGGGTGGAGGGCCTGGTGGACGAGGCGGACGTTCTGGTGGTCTAGGGGGCGGTCGTGGTGGTCGTGGCGGTGCTGGCGGCGGCGGTGGAAACCCCAAACCGTGGTCCATTGAAAATTTTAGTGTCAGCTATGCCTTTACAGAGACAGATCATACTGATCCGCTGATTGAACTCGATAATACTCAAAATCACAATGCAGCCCTTAACTATCAATTTGGATATAAACCATTGTATATCGAGCCGTTTAAAAACCTGATAAAGAACGAAAAGTATCTCAAATTCATTAAGGAAATTCACCTTAATCCCTTGCCAAACTCTTTTGGGTTCAGCACAGTGGTCGATCGATATATTAATGTCCGGCGCTATCGCTTCTCAAACCCTGAATATAGCACCTGGTACGATCGGCGATTTAGCTGGGATCGGACATACACGATGTCTTGGGATATTACGCGCTCCTTGCGGTTTAATTTCAATGCCACGCATTTTGCTATGATTGATGAATTGGATCAAAATGGGGTCGACTTTAAAGGAGATACGGTGAGCGTGGATCCAACAGCCTACCGTTGGAATAACTTCACAAATCTGGGGCGACCCAAGAATTACGATCACAATATGACTTTGTCGTACAATGTACCACTTCGCAATTTTCCTTTTTTGGATTTTATCGATTTACGGGCGCAAGTTTCTGCAAATTATAATTGGGCAGCAGCACCCATTAATATTGACTCTTTAGGTAATAATATTCAGAATGGACAGCAACGTCAAATAAATGCGACTCTAAATTTTGAGCGACTCTATAATAAATCCAAATACTTGCGATCTCTGAATAAACTCGGGGGCGGAGGCAGTCGAGGCCGCTCCAGATCCCAAGGGCGTGGACGTCAACAGGAGGAAGATTCCGGACCATCGTCTATTGAGAAGCTTCTGATTCGGCCTTTGATGAGTATCCGACGCTTTCAGTTTAATTGGACTGAAAACTACTCGAGTTCTGTGCCGGGATTCATGCCAGAAACACGGTTCCTTGGGCTTTCAGAGGGATTTGATGCACCGGGATGGTCTTATATTTTAGGGTTTCAGCCTACTCGGGACTATCTGTTCGATGCTGCCGAGGAGAAAGGTTGGTTTACGGCGAGTCAGTTTTTAAGCCAGGAGGTGGTGATGGGTGTGACAGAGAACTGGAATGCAGAATTGAATATTGAGCCCTGGAATGACTTCCGAATTGATATTACAGTTGACCGGTCGTTTAATCAAACGTCCACAGCTTTATTTAAAAATATCGATGCCCCGATTTCTGATCCGTATAATGATTTCCGTCAGGCAAATTATGGGTATGCGCCACGAAATGATTTTGGATCTTATACAGTATCCTATATGGCTTTAAATACATTATTCTCTGATGGAGAGCAAGACCTGATTGCACTATTTAATTCATTTGAGAATAACCGACCCATTATATCTGAGCGATTGAACCCCGATGGGGAGGATCACGATAGGGATCCCGACATCTATAAAAGAGGGTACGGTCGCAAACAACAGGATGTTCTTATCCCCGCTTTTTTATCGGCTTATTCTGGCGAGGATCCGGCGAACGTGAATCTGGATATATTTAACACCATACCACGCCCTAACTGGACCATCAATTGGAATGGCTTATCTCGAATCTCTTTCTTGCAGCCTATTTTCAGGAATATTCGCATTTCTCATGCGTACAAGGGAACGATGACTGTGAACTCCTTCCAGCGCAATGCGGCTTTCGATGAAGATGCCGGGTTTGATGAGGTCAACTTCGATGAGCAATCAAACTTATATTCTCAATTTGTGATTCCAGAGGTTGTGATTGATGAGCGATTTAATCCTTTGATCGGAATAGACATTCAAACTCAGAATGATATTCAGATGAACTTCAAAATGAACCGTGCCCGTAATCTAGCGCTAAGTTTTACGGATACGAAGCTATTCGAAACAAACTCCTTTGAGTATACTTTTGGTCTGGGATATACTTTAAATAATGTCAGCATTGGATTTCTTAACTTTGGAAAACAATCCGATCGCAAGAGATCGCGTGGTGGTCGAGCCCCACAAGGCCGAAACACTCAAGGGCAAAACAGAGGGGCAACAGATGTGGGAAATCGGTTGACCATTAATGTCAACTTTTCTTATCGGGATGATGTGACTTTTGCCTATGAAATCGATAACTCCTCTGAGCCGGTTCCTACTCGGGGTACAGAATCGATTCAAATTAATCCATCGGTAGATTACGATGTGAATAAAAATATAACGCTGAGGCTATTTTTGGATTACAATCGAACCATACCGAAGACGAGCCTGGCATTCCCGATCACGAATGCCCGGGGAGGTATCAATGTACGATTTAATTTGAATTAGTGGACGATGGCGAGAGCGCGCGCGTGAGGTGCCTGAAGGGCGCCTTTAGGCGGTGTGACTGAGACGGCGCAAATTCATTTTGCGCCGCGAGGAGCACGGAGCGAATAGCGAACCCCGTAAGGGACCGACCCCGAGACGCAGTCGAGGGGGCACGCCCAAAAAAGAAATAGAATGCGGACGATACATCTTATGATATGAAACGATGGGCGATAAAGGGCATTATTGCGCTGATGTCACTGGCGCTTATTGGTATCATTGCGATTCAGGCGTATTGGCTGTCCTTTTCGATTCGGTTGAATGAGCAAAAATTTGACCAAAATGTGGCAGCCGCGATGTTTGCGCTAAAGGAGGAAATCGAGGATGTATTTCGCCCTGATGACAGCGATTTCAGAGGAACGCAAAAGCTCCGTCAGCCCCGTTCTTCGAGTTTTTTGCGCGTAGACTATTTCTTTGGACGGGGAATTTTGGATTCCAATTTTGTAGCTGGTCGATATGTGGAGCAGCAGCAGCAACAGACCGTCGAAGATGTGATGAATTTGCTGAGTTCTTATCCCATCGAGGATTTGTTGGATCCTCGTATGTTAAATCTGCGCCTCAATCAGCATCTGCAAGATCGCGGCGTTAGAGCAAAATTCGTGAGTGGCGTTTATTCCTATTCTAGAGCGGCTATGGTCATCTACGATGGGCATTATGTGGGTTTTCTGGATGGGGAGGCTCGCTACAGTGATCCCGAATTGGAGCTCCCGGACAAGTATAAAATGGATGATGCGCAATATAAAATTGATTTATTTGGCATGGGTGATGGAGCTTTGGGTCAATTTCGACTCTATTTTCCGAATCGGTCTCGAGTTTTGTGGCAGGATTCCTGGTGGCTTCTGGCGGCGTCCTTGTTCTTTACTTGTTTGATTCTATTCGCATTCTCCTATACCGTTTATGTGATTTTACAGCAGAAAAAGGTGAGCGAAATGAAAAATGATTTTATCAATAATATGACTCACGAGTTCAAAACCCCCATTGCAACCATTTCTTTGGCGACCGATTCATTGACTAGCGAGAAAATAATTGCCCATCCCGACAAAATACGTCGGTTTGCCAGTATCATAACTCAAGAAAATCGCCGCATGCTAAGTCAAGTGGAAAAGGTCCTCCAGATGGCCTTGATCGATCAACGGGATTTTGGCCTGCAGATGGAAGAGGTCGCCTTACATGAATTGATTGCCGAAGCAGTGGATTACATACGTATGCAGGTGGAAAAGCGCGGCGGGCAGGTCGAAATGGATTTGAGAGCTAAACAGAGTATCGTACGGGCCGACCGAACTCATATTAGTAATATTTTCCATAATTTACTGGATAATGCCAATAAATATTCTCCCAATACGCCTAAGATCCGAGTAGAAACAGTGAATGTTTCGGATGGGGTGGAAATCCGCGTGATCGATCATGGACTGGGTATGACGAGGGAGGCGCGCAAGCAAATATTCGAGAAATTCTTTCGGGTACACACGGGTAATATTCACGATGTGAAGGGCTTTGGACTCGGGTTGAGTTATGTTAAAGCCATCGTGACAGCCCATGAGGGCAATATTGATGTCGAAAGTGAACCCGGGCGGGGGAGTACATTCACTGTATTTCTGCCTTTTAATATGTAAATTGTATACCATAAAAATGAAACCTTCATGACTGATGAAAATGCAAAAGTCCTTCTCTGTGAGGATGATGAAAATTTTGGCGATGTTCTTCGTTCCTATCTGGAAATGAATGACTTCGAAGTGAAACTAGCTGTGGATGGCGCGCAGGGTTGGAATACATTTCAAAATGAGGAGTTCGATCTGTGTATTCTGGACGTGATGATGCCAAAGAAAGATGGCTTTACCCTCGCTCGCGAAATCCGAAAAAAGGATAAGGAAATACCCATCATTTTTCTCACTGCCAAGACGATGAAGGAAGATATCCTCGAAGGGTTTGAGTCCGGTGCCGACGATTATATCACCAAGCCGTTCAGCTCAGAGGAATTACTCATGCGCATCCGTGCGATTTTAAAGCGTAGCCAAAGGCGCCGGGCTCAAGAAGCTCCAAAAGAGTACGCATTCGGAGAATTTACTTTTAATTATCCCCTGAGGCTGTTGAAGTACCGCGAGGAAGAAGAACAAAAATTATCACCAAAAGAAGCCCAATTGCTTCAACTGTTAGCTCAGGCGAAAAATGAGGTGGTAGAGCGCTCTTTCGCACTGGAAAAAATATGGGGCGAGGATAGCTATTTTACAGCTCGATCTATGGATGTTTTTATTGCCAAATTGCGCAAGTATCTCAAGCTTGACGAAGATGTGGAAATCGTAAATATCCACGGAAATGGATTTCAGTTGCTATGCCCGGAAAATTCCTCAGGTAGTTAGCCGCTCGATGAAGCTATCTATGCGTTCCAGCGGAACGACCTCAATCTTCTGATCCTTCACATTCAAGCCTCTTACATTTTGTGCGGGCAGATAAATCCGGGTGAATCCCATGCGGTCGGCCTCTATGAGGCGTAATTCGGGTCGGGCCACCGGCCTCACCTCGCCGGAGAGCCCCACTTCTCCCGCAAAAGTCACATCCGATGGCCAGGGCTCGTCCTCAAATGATGAGACCATAGCCGCGATCACGGCCAAATCAATGGAGGGGTCAGAAATGCGAAAACCCCCGGCAATATTTAAAAACACATCTTTTTGGTTGAAAAAATATCCGGCCCGCTTTTCCAAAACGGCGAGCAGCATATGTAATCGGTTGAGGTCAAAACCCGTCGTCGATCGCTGCGGCGTGCCATAAACTGCCGTACTCACCAAAGACTGCACCTCTACCATCATCGGTCGCATGCCTTCGATGGTCGCCGAAATCGCGCTGCCTGACAATTGAGAGCTGTGTGACTCCATCAGCATCATGGAAGGGTTTTCCACCGCATGTAGTCCTGAAGACTGCATTTCGTAAATGCCGAGTTCGTCTGTCGATCCAAACCGATTTTTGATGCTGCGCAGCAGTCGGTAAGCATGTCGACGATCGCCCTCAAACTGGAGTACGCAATCCACCATGTGTTCCAGTAATTTTGGACCCGCGATCACCCCCTCCTTCGTAATGTGGCCGATCAGCATCATAGGCAGTTGACGAGCCTTAACAAAATCCGTAAGCATCGCCGTGCATTCCCGAATTTGGGTAATACTGCCCTGGCCGCTATCCACTTGCATGCTCCGTAAGGTTTGCACCGAGTCGATAATCAACCAATCCGGATCGAGGTCCTTCGCCGCTTCAATGATCTTTTCCGTTTCCGTCGCGGCAAGCAAATAGCAATATTCACCCAGTTCTTTGCCGAGCCGATTGGCCCGCATTTTGATCTGAGCCGGGCTTTCCTCACCGGAAACATACAACACTGTACGCCCCAGATTTAGAGCGAGTTGTAAGAGCAAGGTTGACTTCCCGATACCCGGTTGTCCACCAATCAAAGTCACACTGCCCGGCACGAGTCCGCCCCCCAGTACGCGGTTAAATTCCGAATCTGAGGTCGCTAGTCTCGATTCCCGATTTGTGGGAATATCTACAATTTTCTGAGCTTTGGGCTTCGCTTCACTCGATTTATCCCAGCGCAATTGTTTTTTGTTGCCCGGAATGATTTCCTCCTGCAGAGTATTCCACTCTCCACAATTTTTGCACTGCCCTTGCCACTTCGGGTGGTCGGTGCCACAGGCGCGACAGATATATACAACTTTCGGTTTTGCCATAGACGGGCAATATACAAAGGAATCTGCATTTTATAATTTTGGTGGGCGATTCCCTCGAGGGCCCGCCAAATGACGGGCTCCTCGGGGTCGTTATGTTCCGGGGCTCACTATTCGTTCGGCCCTTCGTCCGCCAGCCGGCGGACTCGGTCTTCCTCACCCCCAATAAATGGGGCTTCGTCACCCCTGCACAGCACTATCGCGGGGCGAGAGGGATCTAAAAGTCAAGACTGAAACCAATGTATGGCAGGATAATGCCGTTCGCGATCAATGGCGGGATAAAGGCAAGTGCTAAATCCACATCAATATTTTCACCCATGATCCGGATCCCTTGAAGTCCTATAATCTCCGAACCGCCTCCAATGTTATCAAAACCCAGAAGGTTACTGCTAATTAAACCCAATCGACGACTCAATCTAAGAGTTCCCGATACATTTATATAGCTTAACCTTTCGTTGGAAATGAAAGCAACGCCTCCTCCCAGCGTTATGTTTTTGTCTCTATCTCCCCAGGTGAGGACACCGTAGGGAGAGGCAAAGTATTCATACTCATTAATGAGTTGCCCAAAAATACCTCCTACTATAAGTCCGCCGCCATAATGGAAATTTTCTGATCCGGCGAAGCTGACTTTGACATTAGCAAAAGGAGTAGGAGTCAATAGAAAAAAAGTACTGATGGTTTCAAATCCCGCCCCGATGGAAACATTTTTAGTGACCCCATATTGAAAGGAGCTTAAAAAGATGTTTTGATTACTGTAAAACTTTTCTCCTTTTCGCAAGGGTATTGCCGTTGGGGATAAAAAGTACCGGGCAGAAAGTGGATGGTCAAAATAGCCGGCCTTAGATTCATCAATTATTTTGATTTGGGCTACCTGACTGGTGTCGTACATGACCTTCCCTAGATCCGTATGGACTATATTAGATTCTTCCTGATCTTTTCGCCTGTACCCTTCGTACAGTGTACCATCTTTCATGAGAATGCGAACGAACTCCTTTTCGTAGTCAGTTTCTATGGTATCGACTTGATCCATATCGAAAAACAACTGACCCGTTTCATTTCGAATTACAGCCTCGCTGCCAGATTCTTTGATAAGGACACCTTTATGCTGAACTCCACTTTTTAGAGTGACGATCACTTTTCTGCTTTTAACGCCCATCTTAACCTCCTGAATTTCAGTTCGATTTAGAGTGTAGACTTTACCATTATCCATGAGCATCACCTCGGCTTCATTCCGATCGACAAGCTTTCCGGTATATACGGCACCATTTTTAAGGGTCAGGGTTATCTGGCTCGTATCCCCCTTGGATGGGAGTTCAATTTGACCGAAACTTAAGTGAGAAAAAAAGATGAGTAAAAGAAAAATCCATAAAATTTTCATAATAAGTGAATTTAGGTTAAACAATATAAAAATAAGTCAAATTTTTTTGGTGATTGATCACCACTAAAGTGGAATCATCCAGCAATGAGAGTATTCTTTGTGAATAAGTGGTGTGGGTAAAAGCAAATAAAAGGATAATTAACAATAAATTTTTCATAACCATTATATAAATATCCCCAAAAATAAATAAAATAATAAACTTATACTTCTAATCAAGAGAAAAAGTGCCTGCCGAAGACTCGGCAGGCACTCTAATTCTATCCCGCATCTTCATTTTTCACATAGTCCATACCACATACGGGGCACTGCCCAGGCTCATCTGAGCCGCTGCCTTCGCAGTGCATGGGGCAAATATAGGCAGAGGTGTATTCTGGACCTTGCCGCTCGGTGTCCTGCTCCGTCTGGGTGGACTCTTCCATGGGTTTGGAATTCTCGGAGCCCGTGTTTCCGCAACTCCATAATCCGATGGCCAGGAACAGGCCAACAATCATTACATTCATTTTCATAGTTTCAAGTTTTAGATTACAAAATTATTCAAATACTTCTTCTATAGTACCACACTTCAGCATTTCATCGCCGAAGTAAGGATTCCTTATTTCTTCCTGAGCACTGATCCAGTCGGCACCGTCAAAATCAAAAGCCATGGGGCAGTACTGCAAATAAATGGTGTTAAATTCAATTTGAAAGTGGCGAAGCCAAAAAATGAAGGCTTCAGATACTTCTTCAAATGCCTGGCGCTGGACTTTTAGCTCTTCCGTTTCGCTAAGTTTTAATGCACCCCTTTCTGCAAGGCCTTGCATGGACATCCATTTCTCTCGACGATCGGCCTGGTCTATTGTAGAGGGGATTCGTTTGAGTTGATCGAGAAGTTGGGAGCCTGCTTTTTTACTTTTAGCTGCATCGGAGTTGACCAAGGCATCTTTCAATTTGAGATAAACACGTATCGCTTCTTTTGTTGCTTCCTGATGTAAAGGGTTTATTTTTAGACGGTGACTGGGTGCTCCTCTCTTGGCTTCAACCATTCGATTCATCATGCTTTTCTGATTGTTGAGTTGTGCGGCGGCATCAACCACAAAGGCACCCTGACTAACTACTTCCTCACCAACCTCCAAACCTTCACTGATATAGGCGACATCGCGTCCGAATCGATCGAGCTTCACTTCGCGAAAGGAATAGCTCGGTATGTCAGTATTTGGCGCTTTTACATAAACTACTGATCGGGGGCCTGTCCATAATACGGCAGAGGCTGGGACCTGTACTTGCTCCGTCTTTGCTTCTGAGGAAACTGAAATATAGCCTGTTATGACCATTTCGGGCTTGAGGTAGTCTCTGGCGGTGACCCGAGCCCTGGCAATAGCCGTTCGTTTTACGCGATCTATTTCTGGGTCAATGTAATATATAGTTCCGCGATATTCACGGTTGGGGGCAGATATGGGAGAGAACCGAATGTTTTGTCCGGTTTGGATAACGTTGAGCTCACTTTCCGGGACTTCAAACTCGGCCCAGAGTTGATTGAGGTTAGCGACCCGGGCCACAGATTGCCCCCGCTTGAGCATATCTCCTTCAGTGACCAAAAGTTCTCTGACCGTACCACTGGCTGAAGCATAAATAGGAAGCACATCAAGTATTTCTTTACTTTCAAGGACTTTTTCTATCAGCGTACTATCCATGTTCCAATAATCCAATTTTTTTCGGGATGCCCGATATAAGTCCGGGGATTCTTTGCGTCTTTCGGCGGCATCCAGCAACTCCTCTTGGTGTATTCGTAATTCGGGGACATATACTTCACCAATGACTTGGCCCTTTTTTACCCGCTCACCCTCTGATTTAACAAATAGCCGAACCAATTCGCCCGGAACATACGAGATGAGCCTCGAACTCTGGTTTAGATCCTCTTTGAGCAATCCACTTAAGCGCAGTGCTTTTCCTTCTCCTTCACGAACCGGGCGCACCTCAGTCAATTCCAGTTGAGATAATTTCACAGCTTCTTCACTCATTTGCAATTGAAGGGGGTCGTCCGAGGCGGTTGAAGATTTAGGGACGAGATCCATTCCGCAAATGGGGCAATCTCCGGGCTCATCCTGCTCTACGCTCGGGTGCATTGAACAGGTATAGGTTATAGATGCTTCTGATTCTGCGTGGCTAGACTCCGAGCTCGGATGGTCTGCCGTAGTGGCGGTGTTCAGAAAGATGGCGTAAGTGAGTAAGCCCCCAAGAAGAAAGGCCAAAACCCCGATGATATATGTTTTGCGTGTCATAACCTTATGGTTTGTTGTATTTTAGAATATAGAAGTAGGCTTCCTGAGCATTTTGGGTGGCTTCCCATTTTTTCCATTGATAGTCAAGAATATCCTCTAGGAGCATCCAGTAATCGTAAAATTCCGCGGCATTGCTGCCAATTTCATGTTCCTTCAGCTCCACCATTCGCTGGGTGGTAGCGATTTGTTGGTTCAAATATTCGTATTCGGATCTGTTTTTTGAAAGTCTTTCAAAAGCCGAAATTAGTTCCGAACGGAGGGCTTGTTTTTCATTTTCGCGTCGATATCTGGCAGCCGTTTGTTTGCGCTTCCATTCCTCTTTTTTTCTCGTATTTCGAGAGCTGAGAAAAGGCAATTGAATGCCCACCATGGGGATAAGAGCGTCTCTGCCGTTATCTGGAATATCTACATTGGAGCGCGATGAATTCCAGATATAGTCCATACCCACTGTGAGTTGCGGGTAATTATCCCACTTTATCGCGTTTATCTCAGCCGCGGCAAGCTTCACCTGAGCCTCAAGTTCCTCAATTTGGGGATGGTGGAGTGCGAGTTCGGGCAACTGTAAGTTCTCATTGTGAATAGCAGTAATGAAGCTTCTGCTCAACTCCGGATCTGAAATGGAATCTATACCCGTCCAATAAGCCAATCTGGCCCGACTTTCTGCTTTATCAAATTTCAACTGCTTCTTCCGTTCGCGGTAATTCCGGCTGGTTCGTTCCATGAGCAGCACCTGCGAAGTAGAACCGGATCCGCTTCGTAAACGTCTGAGCCGGTCTTCTTTCTGGGCCTGAACGACTTCTATCATGCTGTCTAACAGCAAATCCTTTTGTTGAAGCACGTATAGCTCGTAAAAGGCCAGTCTGACCTGATAAGCTAATTCAATTTTCATAAGATCCGTCTTTGACTCCAATCCGTATTGACGGGCCTGTACGACTTGTTTCTTTGCTTGCTGGCTGCCACGGTAGGGAATCCGCTGTTGAGCTCCGAATTTTAATATTTGAGGACCTACGCGTGTTTCAACAGGAAAAACACCCACGCCCATATTTAAAACGGGTGCGTCCCAACTACCCTGTAAGCGCTCATTCTCTTTGAGGGCTTCCTGTTCAAAATGCAGGGACTTCAGCAAGGGGTGAGCATGATAAGCCTCCTGGATTAGCGTGTCCAGAGGTTGCCCTATCGAAATTTCGGCCAGGCCCCACAAAAGGCAAAGTACAATCAGTGTTCTCATCAGTCTTTCATTTTTGTAGATTTCCATAAGTAAAAGAGCAAAGGCACGGTAAACATGGTGATCATTTGAAGGAGCATACCGCCAAAAGTGGGTATGGCCATGGGAATCATGACATCAGCTCCTTTCCCGGTTGAACTCAAAACGGGTAGAAGTGCCAATAGCGTTGTAGCTGTTGTCATCATCGCCGGGCGGACACGGCGCATGCCACCTTTAACCACAGCATCCCGGAGTTCAGCTTTGCTTTCCGGCTCCCTTTTTCGAAAACTGTCCCGGAGAAAGGTAGCCATTAAGACTCCGTCATCGGTAGAAATACCGAACAAGGCTAAAAATCCTACCCAAACAGCCACACTCAGGTAGACGGTTTGAATGTTAAATACATCTCTCATATTTGCTCCCCAGACCGAGAAGTTGAGAAAGCTATCCGTATTGTAAAGCCCAATGAGCAAAAATCCTCCGGCGAAGGCTACGGCCACTCCAGAAAATACCATCAATGTGATGGCCGAAGATCGAAATTGCAGGTACAGAATAATGAAGATCAAGACTAAAGCAACAGGAATAGCAATAGATAGGCGCTTTGCCGCTCGCTGTTGCTGTTGATAGTTCCCTGCAAACTCCAATTGAATACCTTCCGGCAAAACTAACTCTCCACTTTGTCTCAACTCCTCAATTTTCTTTTTAGCTCTTTCTACTACAGCGAGTTCGGCTTCTCCTTTTTCCTTGTCGAAAAGTACATAGGAAACTAAAAAACCGTTTTCGCTTTTGATAGATTGGGGTCCTTGCTCGTATTTTAGCTGTGCTAATTCTTTCAAGGGAAGGTGTGCGCCTTCCGGGGTTTTTATCCAGATGTTTTCAATGTCTGACGGGTGAGATCGATTCTCCCTCGGATATCGAACACGGATCTTATACCGCTCCCGATCCTCCACTGTTGTGCTCGCGACCGTCCCACCAATGGCTGTTTGAATATAATCTTGTACGGTTTGAACTCGCAGGCCATTTCGAGCAAGAGCAGCGCGATCCAGATCAATATTCAGGTAGGGTTTACCTACGACGCGCTCCGCGAAAACAGCGGGCGCTTTTACCCCATCCACCTCTTTTAAAATGACTTCTATTTTCTCGGAAGCCTGACGGATACTTTCCAGATTTGGCCCTCGTACTTTGATCCCCATTGGTGCGCGCATGCCGGTTTGTAACATCACTAATCGCGTCTCAATGGGTTGCAATTTTGGCGCTGCAGTTATACCGGGGAGATTTTTGGTCGCCTCATTAATTTCTTGCCAAATGTCATCAGGAGATTGGATCTCAGGTCGCCAATTTCGGAAATATTGCCCCTTTCGATTTGGGATGAGATTCCCCATTGAATCGAGCTTAAAGTCACCGGCCTCGTCTACGGCAAATCTCATGCGCCTTCCCTTTTCATCCAACCGGTATTCCGGCTTGTACATGATGACATTTTCAAACATGGAAATGGGGGCGGGATCCAGAGGACTCTCTACCCGGCCTAATTTTCCAACAACGGTCTCAATCTCCGGGATGGCCGTAACGGCCATGTCCAGAAGTCGCATATTTCGCATATTTTCTTCCATGCCGGAATGCGGCATGGAGGTAGGCATTAATAGAAAAGAGCCCTCGTCGAGATCGGGTAAAAATTGGGATTGCGAGTTTTGATAGACAGCATAGCCACCATAGAGAATACTGCCGAGTAAAATGAAAAACAGCCATACATTTCTTAAGAAAAAGCGCAAAATAGATTCGTAATATCGAATGATGGCCGAAAAGAAAATATAGAACATAAGAACCGTTCCGCCAACAAAAATGAAATTGGTAAACAAGGATTGCTGCGCACCAAGCGGCATCCACATTTCCGTCAGGATTCGACATATCCAGACTGCATAAATCACTACTATAGAGATGTCGATGACTTTTCGATATTCCGGAAATCGTGTTTTAATATTGGGGGCAGCTAATCCTATTCCTCCAATGGCAATGGCTATTTCAGGCCAGTAAATCATTCCCTGCCCCATTCCATAGATCCCGATTCCGATCAGGGCTACATGCGCTACCCGCTCCAGCCAATCTGCCCGACTTCCCCTGCGATAAATGATCTGTGCCAGAGGCGGTATGATAAATAGAGTTAGAATGATGGCAGCCAGGAGCGCGAATGTTTTTGTGAATGCCAAAGGCCGAAACATTTTACCTTCGGCACCAATCATACTGAAAACCGGCAAGAAGCTAATTATCGTAGTCGCTACAGCTGTTAAAACTGCGCTTCCAACCTCTTGTGTCCCCTCCAGGACGATTCGCCTTAAGGATTGGCTTCCGCTATTCTTTTCCAGTTTGTCGACAATACTCTCAACAAGCACGATACTCATGTCCACCATGGTCCCGATTGCAATGGCAATTCCTGTCAAGGCTACAATGTTGGCCTCAATTCCCGCGGCTCGCATGGCAATAAAACATAGAAGAACCGCTATAGGCAAAATTCCAGCTACCAATAGTGACGCCTTTATGCTGAGTAGAAGTAAAAGAACTACAATAACGGTAATGATCATTTGAAGCAATAGTGCCTCTTCCAGTGTCCCAATCGTTTCCTTAATCAGATCCGTGCGATCGTAAAAGGGGACAATGGTAAGTTGGCTTTCTGTGCCATCAGCAAGCGTTTTGGAGGGTAGGGAAGGAGCGATTTCCTCAATTTTTGATTTCAGGGATTTAATGACTTCCATGGGGTTAGAACCATAAGCGGCAACAACCACACCTCCAGCTACTTCCGCACCCGATTTATCGAGGGCACCTCTTCTGCTTGCCGGCCCGGACGACACTCGTGCCACATCTCCGACCGTAATAGGGCTCTGTTCATGGGCTCTTATGACGGCTTGCTCAATATCTTCCAAATATTCTACATAACCCAATCCGCGTATGAAGTATTCAGCCCTGTTAATTTCCAGGGTTTGCGCTCCGATGTCGAGATTACTCTCTGATACGGCTTTACGAAGGTCGAGAAGGGAGATATCGTACTGACGAAGCTTGTCAGGATCGGCTTCAACCAAATATTCTTTTACAAATCCCCCCACAGAGGCCACTTCCGCCACTCCACTGACTGCAGACAATGCATACTTCACCGTAAAATCCTGCGCACTTCTCGTTTCTTCCAGACTCCATCCCCCCGTCGGCTGGCCTTCAGAGTCTCGCCCTTCTAGCGTATACCAATAAATTTGACCTAATGCAGTGGCGTCAGGTCCCAGTGTGGGCTGAACACCCTGAGGTAGAATATCACTCGGTAGAGAGTTGAGCTTTTCCAATAATCGGGATCGACTCCAATAGAATTCAACTCCCTCTTCGAATATGACGTAGATGCTGGAAAAGCCAAACATCGAGTTAGAACGAACTTCCTTTACTCCGGACACGCCTAATAATGCCGTCGTTAAGGGATAGGTGATCTGATCCTCAATATCCTGAGGAGATCGTCCCGGCCATTCCGTAAATACGATCTGCTGATTCTCACCCAAATTGGGTATGGCATCTACGGCTACAGGGTCTTTGGGCAAAAAGTTGAAGCCCAAATCAAAGGGGGCATGAATTACACCCCAAAGCGTAAACCCTAGCAGAAAGAGTCCTACAATGAGCTTGTTGTCCAGGCAAAAACGGACGATGATTGATAACATATCGATACACTAGGTAAGAAAATGAAAATGAGATAACATATCACTTTGCCCATTATGGACACAGCGATAAAAGAAAACCTAGTTTCGATTTAACACAAAAAGGAAGAAAATAATATACGTCGGGGCGTAGTTATAAGAGGCGGTGGCCTGTATTTTTGAGGACTGCGCAAGAACTCAAAAACATGAATAGTTGCAGAATTATTTTTAGTTTGAGGTGTAGCGTTGAGATCGAGCTGGATGGCTTCATATTGGCTGTCCGGCACAAAATCCCAATCTGCCTGCTCTAAAGAAACCCGATCATCACAACAATCTTTTTTCTGAGAAGTCTTTGCATGCATCATGCAGACTTTTCCACTGGCAGGGCAAATATTTTCGCCGGAGTGGCAAGACTCAGCCGAATGCCAGAACGCAATATTCTTAAGCTCATCCTTGCAATAATGCTGGTGTACACTTACACCAATCCCACTGATGTAAATCAGTATAGCAAGAAAGATGTGGATTACCTGAGTCATATTCAATCCGTATAACGAGCCAAAGATAAGAATATTTCCTCACACCTTTCACACACCTTAAGGGTGCCTAATAAAAAAAGAAGACTTTACCTGAAAAATGCAAGCATTTTTCGCCCTACGGGGCCGAAGCTCATTCAAATCATTCATTTATAATGACTTATATGATTTACAAACGAGCAACTTTGCGATTTGTAATACTTAAATCTGGTTCTTTAGATTTGAATGAGTTCGAGGCTTAATCCTTTGTTAAAATGTTGATCTATAGTGAATTACTATTTTTTCATCCCCTAAATCATGTGAAGTTTATGAATAATTGCGATTTAGTTCGAAAACCGAAGAGTATAAAGCCACTTTCCAAAAAGATAAGTATCCCGGAATTGGGCGCTCAAAAAGCTTGGGTTCTATGTTTTTTCCGTTTGAAATTTCGTTTTTAATTGATCGACAATGACATCTGGCAAAAGCACGTTGAAAAATGCACCATTTTCAGTAAGGATTGTTAAAGTACTGTAGTCCAATAAGACGCCGGCAGTAGATTTTTTTGCCTCAAAGCTGCGAATGTGGCTTACTTTTAATGTAATGTGTCCAAACATTTGGGGAATCGTGATGATATCGCCCGACATTTGTACACCATTTCTGAATTGATAGATAATGATGCCCCAAACCGCAGTGAAAAATATCGTGGGAACAAATACCACTCCAATAATTGGCCATAAGATTGACCCCTCAACCACCGTGGAAATTTTTAAAAATGAAAAAAGTAAAATTGTGCTGATAATGAGAAAGTATATTTTCTGCTTTTTCATGATTTTTCAATAATTGATACGATCCTTGTTATCTTAATATATCAATAATACTTAAAAAACCTCGCAGAGACAAACTTTGTCCCTACTAATCAGACTTATTATGGAGTCAATCTATATTTCGCTGGGGAAAAAAGAATTTTAAAAAAGAGATATGATACTCCTCCATTCACAACTGAAATCTTGAATTTTATTCATCACTGGTAATATTGCTTCCAGTCTTCTTACCTTTGTGAAAAAAGGACTATGTCGGATCAGGATCGTTACGCCCGCCGCGGAGTATCTGCAGATAAAACAGAAGTACATCAGGCGATTCAGCACTTAGATAAAGGCTTGTTTCCCAATGCCTTTTGTAAGGTCCTCCCCGATATGGTAGGGAAGGATGCTGACTATTGCAATATTATGCACGCGGATACTGCGGGCACCAAGACCAGTCTGGCCTATTTGTATTGGAAAGAAACGGGTGACCTCAGTGTTTGGAAAGGAGTGATTCAGGATGCGATTGTCATGAATATTGATGATATGGGCTGCGTAGGCTGTATAGATGATATCCTTTTATCTTCCACAATTGGGCGCAATTCAAGGCATATTCCCGGGGAAGTGTTGACTGAACTCATACGAGGTACGTCCGCTTTTATAGAGCAAATGAAGGATCACGGTATCAATATTCACCTTACAGGTGGCGAAACGGCAGATGTTGGAGATATCGTCCGAACTTTAGACGTGGGTTTTACAACCTTTGCCCGTTTGCCTAGAACAAAGGTGGTGGTGAATAATATCCAGCCCGGCCAGGTCATTCTCGGCCTTAGCTCTTCAGGTCAGGCGATTTACGAAGACGAATACAATGGCGGTATGGGCTCCAATGGCCTCACTTCCGCACGTCACGACCTTTTTCACGCAGATTATGGTGAAAAGTATCCAGAATCCTGTGATCCCGATTTGCCAGCTGACGTAAAATATGTAGGTCCATACCACCTGCAGGATTCGGTAGATATTCCAGGGGGTAAGACGACTATGGGAAAACTCGTTCTCAGCCCCACACGCAGCTATTTACCCCTATTACCGCCGATGCTTGAACACCACGCAAACCAGATCCACGGAATCATTCACTGTTCGGGCGGGGCTCAAACTAAAGTGCTGAAGTTCGTTAAGGATGTCAAAATCATAAAGGACCAACTTTTTACGCCACCACCTCTGTTTCAACTTATCCGGGAGGCCACAGGCACCCCTTATAAGGAGATGTACAAGGTGTTCAACATGGGACACCGAATGGAATTATACATCGACCCCGATGCCGCCGACAGCCTCATACAGATTGCAAGTGAATTTGGTGTTGAAGCTAAAGTCATAGGCCGAGTTGAGTCAGGTAGTCCGGCCGAACTGGAATTAGTGGCTGCTGACGGGGAGACTATACACTATAAACAGTAAGAGATTTTACATTCTGGGATTGACATTCAAGAACCGAGCGGATATTTTGACTGTTATCGGTTATAGAAAAACAGAACATGAACATGAATGTGGAACAGATTAAAAAGTCCCAAAAGGAAGGGGCCGCATTGGAGCCCGACGCTACAGAGAGAGCCCGACTCCGTGCTCAGGTTGTGGACTATTTGGAAGCTTACATCGAAGATCTACCCCGGGGAAAGGCTTTTCAACGCGACTCTGGACCTGGTCCCAACCTCAGCCGGCGGGAGCAAGCTCCCGATTTGCAGCATTTATTAAATATTCTTCGTCAGGAAGTTGACCCACCGGGTATCAACGCAGCTTCCGGAGGCCACCTCGGCTATATTCCCGGCGGAGGAATTTACACCGCAGGTCTGGGTGACTGGATGGCTGCTGTTACGAATCACTATGCAGGCATTTTTTTCGGTTCCCCGGGCGCTGTTCGCATGGAGCATGCCCTCATTCGAGAGATTGCTGATTGGGTCGGATATCCGGCAAAAAGCACTGGTAACCTGACCTCGGGCGGAAGTATGGCAAATATGATTGGAATCGTATCTGCTCGCCAGGCCCTTCAGATCGATAGTCGCCGGGTTCGAAAATGTGTGGTGTATTCTTCTACTCAGGCCCATCATTGTTTGCAAAAGGCATTTCGCATAGTGGGCATGGGGGAAATGGTCTGGCGAGATATTCCACTCGATACTCAGTTTCGAATGCGTCCGGACGAACTTCAAAGACAAATTGATACAGATATCCAAAATGGCTTGACGCCCTCTATCGTGCTGGGTGCCGCTGGCTCCACAGATACCGGCGCTATTGACCCCCTTGATGCCTTGGCAGATATCGCAGAACAACACGGCATGTGGTTTCATATTGATGCGGCATATGGCGGCTTTTTCAGCCTGCTTGAGGAAGAAAAACATAAATTTAAAGGAATGGAACGTTCCGACTCTCTGGTGTTGGATCCTCACAAAGGGCTCTTTTTGCCTTACGGTCTCGGGGTAGCCTTGGTGCGACACTCTTCACCTATTCTTGCTGCTCATCACTATCAGGCCAACTATATGCAAGATGCACAGGATGCTCAGTCTGAATGGTCTCCCGCCGATTTGTCTCCAGAACTTACCAAACACTTCAGAGCCCTAAGGTTGTGGCTGCCTCTACGCCTTCACGGGTTCAAGCCTTTTCTTGCTCAACTCCGCGAAAAGCTGCTTTTGGCTGAATACCTTGCAAAGCAGCTGCCAGATTTAGGATACAAACTGCTCTGCCAGCCTCAGTTGTCCGTAGTTACCTTTCATTGGGCACAAGGACCCGAAGCGAGCTGGGATCGGCACAGCCGGGATATCCTCATGCGCCTTGAGGATCACGGACAAATCTTTTTGTCTTCGACTCGCTTGCAGGGCCATTTTGTCATTCGAGCAGCAATTTTATCCTTCCGAACTCATTTGGATACCATCGATGCCCTTCTCGATTTACTCAGAAAGTTTCGTCCTTCTTTAGAAGAGTAATATTTTTTCTTTTAGGGGGTGCCCCACACCAACAAGTTGGCGTGGGTCGGGCCCCTCCGGGCTGTCGGACCGTCGCTCCGCTCGGTCGCGTCGCCTACGCTACCACTTCGGCGGCGCCCCTCCATACCCCTCACCCAATACCACGCACAACAATTTTACCGATTCTAAAGGCCGGATTGGGCAACTGTTTCGAACAAAGGCTAAAACACTTGTCATTTCGATGAGTTTTCAAATAAAAGGTGCTGAGAAAAAGAAAGATTACTACCGCTTGATAAAAAAGGTACTGCGGGTGAAATCTACTCCCTTTAAGGTCAGAAGATAGGTTCCGGCAGGTAAAAATTGAATATTTAAAATTTCATTTTCGATGGAACTCAATTCCTTTTTGAGAACCGATACACCCTGAGCGGTGAGGATTTCAAGCTTAACTTTTTGAGTGAGTCCATCCCAATGAATTTGAATTCGATCCTTGGCAGGATTCGGAAATACCCTGAGATCTGCCTGCAGCATCGCATCCTCAGAGCTGGAAATGATCACATTCAAACATTCTGAAGTGTCTATGCAGCCTGCACGAGTGATGACTTCTACGGCATAATTACCCGATTCCGATGGAGCAAACTGAGACTCAGTAGCATTGGGAATACTTGAAAAGCCTGCATCACAGTCAAGCCATTGATAGGAGGATGACTCGTTGGAAACCCGAAGGAATTGATCTTCTTTTTCGATCTCAATATTCGGCGTGTCCACCACCAAGTTGAGTTCAATAATAGAATCGCAGCTGAGAGATGTGGAAAGCGTATCGCGATAGACTCCCTCCATATTTAGCGCTCTTCCGTTGAATAGGTATGTCTCTCCCGCACAGATAGTGTCCTGCAGCTCTGTTCGTTTTTCGGGACAGTTCAATAACCATTCACTGGCATCTCGTATCAGCTGTTCGAAAAAGGGAAAACTACCTGTAAAATTGCTTCGCTTATGCCCCAATGAAGTATAAAATACTTTTCCACCACTCGACTTTACGCGATACCAGGCCACAGGTCTTCGTCGATCGTAGGATTGACTTCCTGTTTCCCCCACTTCTAGAATGGTGATATTATCATCATTGAGGTATCCATTTTCCCAATAGTAGTACTCCTCTTCCTTAATCCATGGGAAGTCAATATTTTCTGCCGAGGGATGGGCATTGACTAAAAAAATGCTGTCCACATGGTTTTGAGAAGTATGATTTGGGCTGGTTTGTACACTGCCACCCAGGGTCTCTGCATACCAGTCCCACTGGCCCGTACTTCCGCCATTGGCGCTGCTATGTCGATAAGTGTCGCTAGCTGCATGTATACCCATGATATGACGGCCCAAGGTGTCAACAAACCACTCTAAAGACGCTTTCTGCTCTGCGTTGAGACCATTGGCCCCACTGGTATTGCTGAAAACGACAAAGCTCGCTCGGCTCAAATCTGCTTTATTAAATAGCTGACCATCGTTATCTGAGAGTACAGTGAATCCTTGCTCCATGCCAATCGTCCGGAACAGGCTAAGGGATTCTTCTCTCGTATTATGATCGAATCCCGTGGTTTCGGTATAATGGATAATGGTGTCCTGAGCCTGAAGACCCTGAGTCCACGTAAAAATTAGCATCGAGCAGCATAGGACTATGATTCGCATAACATGGGTTTATTTTATCTAATATAAAAACTACGCTTCAGATTATTCTGCAAATTTGAAACGACAACTAAAAATATCGAAATGACAAATATACGGGATTGAATTTATCAACTAAGGTCTGAGAGTTTTTTTGAAGCCGTCCCTGTAGGCGAACACCTATCCGGCCGTTTCTATTTTTGCTGTTTACAGGATTGCACGACTGCGCTAAAGATACGAAGCAAGCCTGGGCGGAGGGTAGGAGGTCCGGCCCAAGTGTAAGCCCGACAGATATGGCTGGGCTGGAGCCGAGGGAATAGAAGGTTGGGAAGTCTATAGCCCCGGAATCCACTGACAGGATGAAGAAGGCTATGTTTTTAAAGCCCTTTTCAACAAAAATAACCGTTCTAGACGTTTATAACCGTTAAGAACGGCTAATCGTCAGTAGGAATTGTTAATCAATGAATTACACATTATAATATTTATCTTCAATTTTTCAGAGCTGCATAATCTTAACCGTACAGAGTCTGTCATTATTGACTGATATCC
>Ga0209949_1000272_pt1 | contig 28493 bp, 17 predicted proteins | sample SalPonC_black_MG_FD_185711 | JGI IMG/M metagenome (GOLD analysis project Ga0209949, IMG submission 185711) | Salt pond soil microbial communities from South San Francisco under conditions of wetland restoration - Salt Pond MetaG... | ecosystem: Environmental > Aquatic > Marine > Intertidal zone... | reverse complement strand
AGGAGAAAGTAAGGCAAGGTTAAAGGAGAAAGTAAGGCAAGGTTAAAGGTTATCAAGGTTAAAGGAGAAAGTAAGGCAAGGTTAAAGTAATTCAAGATTGAGATTGAGATTGAGATTGAGATTGAGATTGAGATTGAGGTTGAGGTTGAGGTTGAGGTTGAGGTTGAGGTTGAGGTTGAGATTGAGGTTGAGGTTGAGGTTGAGGTTGAGGTTGAGGTTAAGATTGAGATTAAGGTTAAGGCAGATTATTGCTGTGAGGAATCAAATAATAGAAAGCGAATATTTCTACCGCCCCGGCGGCATCAAGATTTGCGCCTTAGCGACTTCGCGACTTCGCGTGAAAATCGTTAAAAGTCGAAAGTCAGAGATCAGAGGTCAAAGTACCGATTGCGCTCCTTCGGAGCTTTGTCGGTCAAAGAAGGTTGAGAGTCCGAGGTCAGTGGCCATAGGTATTATTTGTGCCCTAACATCATGTCATCATCAATATTTACGTCTTCGCGTGAGGGATAGCAGCGGCAGGCAGCGCCTTCTGGCGGTGAGCAGCCGTGAGGCGAGGAAGTGACCATCGGAAACTCTACGCAGCCCTACGGATGCCAACGCCAGGAGAGCTGACTACGAGCGGATAGCCCGACCCCGTCCTGAGCCTATCTCTGATAGGTTGAACTCAGGGCGGGGGCACGCCCTACCCCTGAAACAAACCTTAAAAAATATAGTGGCTGATTCATCCGAAGGGTAGATCATTCAGTGTAAATCGATCCAGAGCTGAGGACCTATGCATTAAAATAATTAGCAATTCCCCAGCGTATCTTTTTGGGATAGGATAAATCACTATTCTAACAGCTTTATCAACTATTTTTCTCTTCGTTTTACTCCCTTTCTGCAGTAATAAAACGCTTTTATTCACTCTAACTTTCTATAAATCAAACATTTCACCCATAAGGGTGATGACTAATGATTGGAATTGAGTCAAATTTGAAGTACTCAACACCTCATTATTATGATGCGAACATTAGGCTTTATTTTTATCAGCATTTTCATCGGCACCCCGCTCATAGCCCAATGGCAGGTAGATGGTCAGGTCATTAGTGCATTGGGCTTAGCAGCGGATCGGAGAAATATAAACGTAAATTCTACTCTAGGTGAAGCTATAATATACAGCAAGACAGGTGGAGATGTAAAAGTATTACAGGGGTTTCAGCGTAATCGCAATGCCTTGCTAACAAGGGTATTTCAACCGGTAGATCCCTCCTTTGAAATACTTGCATACCCAAACCCTTGCGATCATGAATTCAGAATTATATCCTCAATAGGCTATAAAAGCCTCAACTGCTACAGTATGGATGGCCGACTCATAGCCCACTGGCCTGTAGTTCAGGACAGGTACTCTACCTCTCATTTACCAAAAGGCATGTACATATTGAGGGCTCAAATACAATATCGGGAAATCGCAATCCAAACTCTAATCATTCAATAAGTGAATCCATATGAAGGCTAATTCTACACCCAATTACGCACAGTTAATACTGCTGTTTTTCTTTTCCATAGGAATCTTCGCTCAATCTCCTGATAAAATCAATTATCAGGTAGCTATTAAAAATGAGCAAGGACTTCCTTTATCTAATCAAATGGTAACGGTAAATGTGCAAATCGAAACTGACGGGGGCGTCTTTACCCAATCGCAGGAGGTAAATACTGATGATTTTGGAATTGCCAATATGCAAATTGGTGGAGAAGATCTCAAAGCAATTGACTGGTCGGAAGGAAATGCCCGAATGAGTGTTTCTATCGCTTCAGGATCAAATTCCATATCATTAGGAACGCAAGAGTTGGCAACAGTTCCATATGCATTATACGCGGAGACCTCAGGCAGTTCGATACCCGGCCCGGCTCCAATGCATGAGTGGGACGGCACGCGTTTGAGATTTGAACGCCCGGATGGTACATTTGGCGATTGGGTGAATCTGAAGGGAGAACAAGGCAATAGTGTGCAAGTCGTAGGTGCAGTTGATACGGCTAATGATCTCCCAACAAATTATAACGGAAGCGTCGGAGATATGCTATTAGACTTATCTACGGGGGATGGATATATCTGGACCGGATCTGAATGGGCAAATGTAGGCCGTGTCCAGGGTCCTGAGGGTCCACAGGGGCCTAGAGGATTTACCGGAGATACAGGGCCAAGACCTGATCATGAGTGGAATGGTACTTCCGTACGATTCCAGCTACCCGATGGTAACTGGGGACCTTTTATAGACTTGCTTGGACCTAAGGGCGACAAAGGAGATGTGGGAGAAACGGGCCCGGCTCCTGAGCACCAATGGAATATGACCGCCTTGCGGTTCAGAAATCCGGACGGCAGCTGGGGAAATTATACCAATTTAGTAGGGGCAGAAGGTGCGGAGGGACCAAGAGGCCCTCAGGGAATACAAGGTCCTCAAGGTGAAAGAGGACCTCAAGGTCTGCCAGGCCCTGCCGGGCCAGAGGGACCAGAGGGGCCAGAAGGGCCAGAGGGGCCAGCTGGTAACTATACTGCCGGTCCAGGAATAATCATCACCGGTTCTGACGTTATCGGGAATACGGGAGATACTAATCCATCGGATGATTTAACACAATCAACCAATTTCAGTGGAGAGGTGGAAGGAACGTATGATAATCTAGAGCTTAAACAGATTTTAGGGCAGGATATTCTTGCCGGAACGCCCGGCAATAGTGAAATTTTGGTTTCGGTGGCTGATCGGTGGCAGTTAATTAATCTAGAAGATTTGTTTCCGACAATTTATGCCGGTGGCGTCAACCCTTCAGGATCCGTTAATTTCAACTCCACAGGTAATTTACAAATCACTGTAACCAATTCTGATATCACGGTTTCAGAACCCGGTGTGAGTTTCGGACCGGGGAATTGCAGTGCAATTGCCACCGGAAGAAATGGAAATACAAAAATACTTTATGCTCAGTTTCAAAATGGAGATGTAGTATTTAAGGCAAACGACAATGAAGCTGTGCATCCTTTCAATTTTGTCATTATCTATCAAGATTAATGAAAGTAGTAATCAGCATACTATTTATAATGTTTTGCTTTGTTCAGCTAAGTGCGCAAAATGTTACGGCCTTTGGTCAAAGACAGAATTATGGTGTGAGCGGTCGTTTAAGTGCTGGGGTGGATTATTACCAGCACTATGGAGAAGGACGTGATCGCCTCCCTCCTTTTGGATATCGTCTTACAGGGGCGCTCAATATCAAATTGGGTGCGGTTCAGGTACCTATTTCTCTCTCCATTAATCAGTTGGGGAATAATATTTCAAGCCCATTCAACTTATACGGGGCTAGTCCCTATTGGAAGTGGGTCAAATTACATCTCGGACATCGGAGTTTGAATTTCTCCCCTTTTGTGTATTCGGGAAGGGCTTTTCAGGGTGTTGGTGTAGAGTTAACACCGGGCAAATTTTCATTTACCGCTTTCCATGGCCGCATGGAAAACTTGTATGCCATAAGAGATACTTTAGCTGCTGGTGCATTTGTGCTGCCCTCCTATGATAGGTGGATCACAGGGGCAAAAATTGGCTTTGGTGACAGAAATAACCGAGTTGAACTCATGACGGTTCGCATCAAAGATGAGGGTATAGAAGACAGCTTGTTCGTTGATAGGGATCCCGTCGAGAACTGGGTATTGGGTCTAAATGGAAATTTTCGATTGTGGAAAAAATTCTTTCTAGAAGGGAAGTTGGCTACCAGTATTTTCACGTCTAACCAATTGGCTTCGAAGCCTGGCGAATTTTCGAATTTAGAACAGAGTATAGAAGACGCTATTACGATCAATATCAGTTCTCGACTTAGTTGGGCAGGTGAGGTTTTTGCCGGCTATGCATTTAAAGGACGCAAACTTGGAGTGTCTTACAGAAGGGTGGCACCATATTATTACTCATTGGGCACCAATTTTATTCAAAACGATATTCAAAATCTCACTCTAACTTTTGGATGGCCTTTTCTGAATCGACGTCTCAGAATCAGGGGGTCCGCCGGAGTACAATCAGACAATTTAAGCAATCAAAAATCTTACACCAGTCAGAGAATTATTGGTTCTGTGACAGCGTCCTATTTTCCGGGTGAAAACTTTAACCTAGTCCTCAGATATTCTAATTATCAACATGAAAGTCAGGCAGGTTTGGTGCAAGTCAATGATACGTTTCGTATTCTGACGATTACCCATAATGCCTACCTGGCAAGTCGCATAGGAGTATGGTCTACAGAAGATCATAAATTAAATATAAGCGTTAATGCATTTCGAAACCAGGTTGTAGACGAAGCAGCGATCGGTGATCGAAATGCAAATTTCACCGGCTGGGGCGGGAGCGTTCAGCTCCGATATCAATATAACCCGTGGTCCCTTCTCATGGGGCCCACCTTCAATATCAACAGATATCAATTTACAGAATTTACAGAAGGCAGGGTTGGAACAGGCTTTATTGTACAAAAAAGTTTCTGGGACCAAAAGTTGCGTTTATCAACGCATTACCAAATCAATCAAAATCAATATCAAAGTTTTAGCAATGGATGGTTGCAAAGTTTATCCGGCAGGTTGCAATGTAAAGTGACCAAAAGCCACAGCTTATCGGCACGTATATTCTATATCGATCAACAGATATTGACCGCTGACTCCTTCCGGGAAATGCGGTTAAGCATAAACTATAATTATGTATTGGGTTAAAAAAATACTGGTATATATTTTCCTTTGTTTTGCCCTTTCGGGGAATACTCAGAATCCATTGGATATTCAGATTGAGATTTTCGAGCCCTACCCTGTTGAGTTGGAATACTATCTCGAAAATGCGAACAACTTGTTTATTACGGTTTCCAATCTCACCGGAATCGACCAGGAAGTCTTTTACCATGTGCGCCTGGTAGGAGACAACGGGATCGATATTCAGACATTACCAACGGTCAGGCCCCTTGAAGCCGTTCGGATACCGGCCTTCAGGACCTTATTCTACTCCGGCAATGAACTAGAGCGGGATTTCCCCTTTCAATATCCTGAGGATATCGATCTCAGTGGGTTAAGCCCTGAGCAACTGGATTATATCTCCTTTAACCGAGCCTTACCTGAAGGCAATTATCAGCTCTGCGTGACTGCTTTGGACTGGAATACGCAGACGCCTCTAACCTTTCAATGCAGCCCTTCTTTCTATGTGAGCTATGGAGATGTACCTTTTGTATATATGCCATATGATGGAGAAGAAGTCTTTGTTTCCGAAACAAATCACATCACAATTGGGTGGGAGCCCCCGTTTACTTTAGCCCCTCCGGCCGGCACCTTTCAGTATAATCTAAAAATGATTGACATTACCGATGAGCCGATTCAGGATATTGAGCTACTGCTGAATAATCCGGGGGTGTTTCCCGTATTAGACGCAGAGGGCCTCATGACTGAAATATATAACTATGATTTTCCACCGGAGATTGAATTGATTGAAGGACACCAGTATGCCTTGCGCGTGCAGGCTGAGGATGTGAGTGGGAATTACCCCCTTACTAACAATGGATTCAGCGAGATCTCCACCTTTTGGTATGGTCAGAATCCGGAAAATGCAGAGGAACCTGAAGGGTCCTCTGAAAATGCTTCTGACTGCTACCAAAACTGCTATTATGAAGACCAGATCTCTGAAAATCCGACCTCAAATACGGAAGAGTTTGATGAATTTCAGGTAGGGCAGTTTACGGTTGAGCAGATACAATGGACCCAAACCAGCGGGTCGGCGGCTTCCGGTAGTGGAGAAATTGCCATTCCTTTTCTAAATGACGTACGCGTAAAAGTAAACTTTTCGAATGTATCGATCAATAGCTCCGGCCGGATGTACAATGGTGTCGTTGAGGCGGACGTAGACCAGGTCTATGACCCGGCGCGAATAGATACCGATCTCGCACAAGAGATGAATAACTTCATTCGCAATGGCCGGGTGGTCAATGCTCTGGCCGGAGGAGCTGCTATGGGCATGCCCCTAGGGTTAGTGCAGAATGTAGCGGGTTATAATTTTATGCTGGGCTTTACCCAGATGAGCTTTTTTCCCGAACAGGCAGTCTGCCAGTTGATGCATCATTTGCAGATTCCTCAGATGGGCGAAGAAGTTTTCATTACCATGGCCGGTACGGATATATGTTTGATCCCTGCCGGCTTTGGAGGAGAATACACCTTACATCCGGCATTGGATGTGCCGGTGCCTTTTGGAGGAGATCTTGAATTGGTGTTCAAGGGAAGTGCGGCTTCGGACCTGGAACAGGTGCAAGATGAAGCTTGTCATCTGGAAATGGATTGCAACGGCTTGAAAAAGCTGGCCGTAAGAGGCGAGGTTTTATTTCCCGAAGAGAGCTTTAAAGCTTTAGACGATTCCGAAGATCCTGTGAAGGGTACTTTCTCTGTGGAGATTGATCGGGCAGTTGGGGCCAGTGAAAATATTTATGCTCAATTTGGTGAAGAAGGCATACCTGAAGAGTCTGGCTTCCACTTTATGGCTCAAGTCAGTGTGGACGATTTTGAGTTATCCGCATTACCGGAATGGGGTTTTGCGCTCGAAAATGCCTGGTTGGATTGTTCTGATTTTGAGAATCCTCCGTCTATTCAATGGCCGGAAAGTTACGATGACCCGAACATCAGCTGGGACGAGGATGAACAAGATATGGTCATGCAACCCACCTGGCAAGGGATATACATTCAGGATATCGAATTAACGACTCCGATGGTCTTTTTTGAGGGAGGCAGTCCGGCGAAGGTTTCCGGCAATCATATGATTATTGATCCCCTTCTGAGCTTTTCTCTTGCTGTGGAAGATATCTTTACGACCGACCAAGGTTCTTTGGACAATTGGTCCTTATCCATGGACAGTCTGTTTATTTCATTTGTCCAAAATCGACTGGAAAGCGGCGGTTTCAGCGGTGAACTGGGTGTGCCTATTACTGCTGAAGGGCAGTATTTCAGATACACCGCGCTCATTCAGGACAGCGATCGAGAAAATACTTCTTTGGATGCACCAGAATATGTTTTTTCCGTAAAGCCTTCCGACGCTATCGATTTTCCATTTATGATGGGTAAAGTAAGCTTGAGCGAGAATTCGTATATTCTGGCCAACTTATCCCCTTCTGATGAAAGCCAAAACTATCTGGAACTGCATGCTGAAGGAGGAGTCGGTATCAATTCAGAGCTTTTTGAGACAAAAGATGGGGTAGAAAGTGTTCCTTTGGCCATTCCATTGGCAGATTTTAGATGTACTTATCATTCCCGGCAGGGTTTTACAGAAAGTCACTTCGGTTTTGCAGGCCTTGAGGCAGTCCAATCCGATGATGGAGGACAGATTGAATATGATCATGACTTTGGCATGCAATTCAGTGAAGAAAGTTTTGCCGGATTTCCGTTGAACATTGAATCAGCCTCCCTGCAATCCATTTCAGGCAGTGAAGTAGTCTTTAATCTGACCCCGAGGGTTTCAGTGGCCGGTGGAGAGAATGGAATAGCCGGAAGTGTAGGATTGGATTTTAACTCAAGCTTTGAGACGGTTAATGGCCAACAAAAATTAAGGCTTCAAAGCGTATCTGTTTCCAATTTGTCCATTTACAGTGATGTTTATGGGTTATTATTAGATGGCGAAGTTGAATTTTATAATGATATTGGTGCGGATAAGGTAGGAAACAGTGGAGCCAGAGGGAATTTGCAAGTGATGTTGCCATTAGGTTTAGGTGTGCAACTGGCGGCTGAATTTGGGACTCAGGTTACAGATCCGGATGCTGCCTTCGGCACAGAAGATCATTTCAATTATTGGTTTGTAGATGGTATGGTTTACTTCGGCTATGCTGGTGTGCCCATTGCTCCGGGTGTGGGGATCTATGGTTTAGGTGGAGGTGTATTTGTGAATATGACCAAAGGGGGTAGTGGCGCTATGGACCAAAACGACGTTAATGCCACCCTGGATCAGGTCAATAGCCTAGAAGAAACTAAAGGTGAAAACAATACCGTTCATCGCACTAAGGGCATTCCCACCCCTTCGTTTGGCAATTATGGTTTGAAGCTGGCCACCACTTTTGCTACACATCCCACACCACAGACGCTCAATATGGACGTCTCAGTATACGGTGAGTTCAGTGAACAATTGGGGATCAACTTGCTGTCGATCAATGGTGATGCTTTTGTCATGACGGACCTTAGCATGCGAAATAAGGCAAATATTTGGGCCGCTGCTGGTCTGCAATGGGAAAAAACGGTGGATGGACAGGTTTTTGACGGGATACTGGATGTGTATGTCAACACGCCAACTATGTATGGGAATCCTGACCTGAATAATAAGATGATTGGAGCCCATTTTCATGCCGAACAAGGAGGGTCTAATCTGTGGTGGTTCCATGCCGGACAACCGGACCAGAGAGGAGAGTTGAATATTGAGTTTCCATTTATGGGAGCTATTGAAGCCAGCGGTTACTTAATGACTGGACACAATCTGCCGACAGAACTACCCATTCCTCAGAAGGTTGCTTTCTTGATGGATAATGCTAAAACCGGATCCGGGGATAACCAATTATCGGATTCCGAAGCGGTGCCGGCCAATGGATTGAAGCGTACGGAAGGTTCAGAAATGCTGGCCAATATGGGTACCGGAATTGCCCTGGGGGCAGAACTTGAGGTTACCGTAGGTTTTGATGCGTTCATTTATGCGACTATGAGTGCCTTTTTAGGGTTTGATTTCAATTTAACTCAGGATGAGGCCCGTACCTGTTACATACCGGGTTCGGGAGAAATTGCACCCGGCATCAATGATTGGTATGCCCGGGGTCAGGTGTATGCAGGTCTGGAAGGGCAGATTGGCCTTCAGTTCAGATTTGCAGGAAAAGATTACAATCTGAATTTATTCTATATGGCAGCGGCCATGTTACTCCAGGGTGGCGGTCCTAATCCCGAGTGGATCGAGGGTCGGGCTGGCATTACTTACAGTGTTTTAAATGGTCTGGTAGATGGGACCGAAAGGTTTGACATTGCCATTGGGGATCGCTGTGTGCCGGATTTTGAAGACCCCTTCGCCGGACTGGAACTCATTTATGATCATTATCCTTTGGATGGTGCAGAAGAGGTCAGTGTCTGGGTGGATCCCAGTGTAACTTTTCTACTTCCGGTCAATGAAGAAATTATTTTACCTGTATTAGATGAAAAGGGAAAAACAAAAGATATGACGATTGAGTTGGCACTTGATCGATTTGTGACTCAAAAAACTGAGAATGGTTCTTCTCAAACGGTAGATGCGGAAGTTGAATGGAGCAATGACCATAAAAATGCTTTTTTGGAATTTGATCAAGTGTTAAGCCCATTGTCTGAATATGAAGCGGATGTTCGACTTGTTGCCTATGAAATAAAGGCAAATGGAGACCGAACACGAATGAAGGATGAAAACGATCAAAATTGGAAAGAAGAAGTGAAATTTCAATTTTCTACCGGTGAAGTGCCTTATCCTATACCCGATGAAGAAGTAGTGCGCACGGTTCCGATCCGAAAGCAGCGATTCTTTTTGCAAGACGATAACCCATTGGGCATCGGACAAATTGTATTTAGCGGAAACGTGAAAGATGAGGATCCGGATATAGGATATTTCCCTGAAGACAATGACAATTACACCTACAACTACTTCGCCCGATTGCAAGATATGCATGGCAATCAACCGGTCATCATTGATTTGAATAATTACAAAGACAATAGCAGCATTGATGATTTGGTCGTGAGTCTTCCGAATCTAGAGCCTCAAACCATCTACTCCTTTGAAATTGTGAGAGAGACGGACAAGCAGTTCGGTAATCGCAATAAAATTATCAATCGGATTATTACAGAAAAATTCGAAAATCAACTTCTGGATGTAGGTTCTACTAGAAATATCAATGTGAGCACAAATGCTTCAAGACCTGGAAATCCTCAATATGAAAATGAGGATATCATTTACCAATTCTATTTCCGAACCAGCAAGTTCAATACACTTCAAGCCAAGCTTTCGAGCATGTCCATTGAGGTTGAGGAGATAAACTCCAATGATCCGGCAGACTTCTATCCTAAAGTTAATTTCTTTGGAGAGGAAGGCTTTGATGTATTTGATATCAGAGGCGAATTTGATGGCAGCGGGAATTTAGTCGTGGCACCCAGGGTCAATCTTTTTGCCGAAGAGCATTCTAATCACAGCTCCAATTCAGGCATTCAATCTTATTTTTCATTTATTCGTCAGGAATGGGAAGCTTTTGATAATGCAAGTGAATCCTTACGCAACAATGCACATACCTTGAGTTACGACTTGTCTTTTCAGTATGCAGGAGTGGCTCAGCAAAGTACGGAAACGCTTTTGAATCAAACCGTCAGTGATTATTTACTAGATTACGATTTTGAAATTAATTATGATCAGCCACAAATCACCTTTGCTTTAAATCAGTATGCTAGCGGATATAGAGGTCCCTTGACAGAAGAGCAAATTGAAAAAAAATGGAATATTGAAGGCATAGAAAATTCAAATCCCATCGAAAGAATAGTATTCCAATCCGGTAATCCTATAAGAGAAGATTTGGGTCAGGAAGCACCAGCTGAAGATCTTGTTCGACTGAGTATTGACCATCAATTATGTAATGCGGCAAGTGGTGACGCCGGCCAATTATGGCAATGGATTTATTACATTAACTCCGCAAGAGTAACCTTGACGCCGGATGCAGTAGTTTACGGGATCAGGCATCGAAATGCGGTTTCTATAAGTGTCAACAAATGGAGCGCCTACTTGAATGATGAATATTCGGACTTAATGGATGAAATGAGTGAAAGGACCATTAGGGATGAGTATTATTGGGAGGCTTTCCCTGGTACGTACCATATCAAAATACAAGGCAATAATCTGTTTGATGTCGGCCAGATCACAGGCTACAAAAAAGCATTCACATTTGAAGTAAATCCATGAATCGCATACTGATCATATCAGCCCTTATCCTTTGTTCCGGCCTTTTGTTAGGGCAGAATGAGGCATTTCCTCTAATTGTGAAGAAGAAAAGTGACCAAGTAGTGTTGCGTTGGGCACCTTCCGATGAAGCCTATTGGCTCCAATTACAAAGAGCGCAAATTTGGATAGAAAGAACAGATATTAATCCCGGGACGGAGCGAATTGTAAATGCTCAACGAGCGGTTTCTGATACCTTTCAGATCTGGTCTGAAAGTGCCTTTGGGCCAAAAGACGATTGGGGTGCTGAAGAAGAATGGATAGCTCTTGCAGGATATTTAATGTATGCCCCTTATGAAAGTTTAAAGGATTCGACTTCCTCAGGGTGGACTAGCCTACTAACGAGAAAAGAAGAGTTAAGTGACCGATATTCCATTGCGCTAGTGGCTGCAGACAGGTCTGCTCAAGCGGCTCGAGCTATGGGGATGAGATGGACGGATGTTGAGCCTAACTTTGATGTGTTGCAAGTCTACACGCTTTACGTCCAGTTAGATTCTAATATCTATCACTCTGTCATACCCGTAAAGCCGGGTCTGGAGATCCCATTCAGACCTGAAATAGAGAAAACCAATGAGCAAGAAGATTTTGTCGTCTTATCATGGGACAGAAAATCGCATAGCAGGCATTTTTCTTCCTACTGGATAGAAAAATCCAAGGATCAAAAACAATGGCAACGCATCAATAGTCAGCCATATATCCATGCGAAACAAGAAGGCCAAAACCTGTCCGAGGGAGAGATTACTTTTATAGATTCAGCGTCTATAGGCGATCCCTATTACTACCGAATTATTGGTTTGGATGCTTTTGGAGAGGCCTCCGAGCCCAGTGAGGTAGTCCGCTTAAGTGGTAGAGACCGTACGCCACCCGCTTCTCCTCAAAAGCTCAATGCAACTATGCCCAATGAAGCTGAGATGGTGATATCATGGGAAGCTTTGGATTACGAGCCGGGGGTGCAATACGCTGTTCGAAAAAGCAATCGCTCGGATGGTATCTACCGACAAGTATCACCCTGGTTGACGGCATCCACCTTGAATTGGACGGATACTACCCCATCCTTAGTATTATCTAATTACTATCAAGTCTGCATTCAGGATACAGCTGAAAATATCAGTTGCTCCCGAACGGTTTATGGCATTATTCAGGACACCTTTCCCCCATCAGCACCAGAAGGGCTGGAAGCTTCGGTCGACACTACCGGCGTGGTAAGCCTACGCTGGGCATTGGGACCGGAAGAAGACCTGAAAGGCTACCATGTATATTTTGCAAATGGCTATGATCGGGTATTTAGTATTTTGACAGGGACTGCCGTCCTTGATACCCAGTATATAGATACTATAGATCTCAATAGTCTTACCAGACAGGTTTTCTATCGGGTGGTGGCAGAAGATATCCGATCGAATCGATCTGAATTTTCAAGCATTGTTGCTGTGGAAAGACCGGACACGATTCCACCATCAGCCCCAGTATTTAAAGGCTATGAAATACAGGAGGAGTCTATTATTTTACAATGGGCAAACAGCAGTAGTGCAGATGCTACAAAACAACTTTTGTTGAGAAAAGAAAGTCGCGAGAATGAATTCACACTACTTGATAGTTTAGCGCCTTCCATTACCTACTATACTGATCAAAAAGTGATGTCCGGTAAAAGATATGTCTATCGACTGATAACGGTAGATCAGGGAGATTGGAGGACTCCCTCTCCTATGGATCTTCACGTATCCTCGAAAGCTAAAAAATCTTCATTGTCAATTTCGGCGCAGGAGCAAGACGGTATGTATTCTATTCAAATGCAAGTCCCGCAAGACCTAAACAAGGAAGACAGAGTGAAGCTCTATCGAGCAGTGGATACTCAGCCCTTTTTAAGTTGGAAAACACTTCATCCGGAGGAGAGAATACAAAGCTTGAAAATTGAAAAACCTACAAGGATCAAAGCCCTGATTTTTCATGCCAATGGAAACAAGTCTACCTGGAGCAACACACTTGAATTAAATCCTGAATAATGAAAATACGATCTCTAATTATCTTACTTACAGTTTTATTCTTCTCTTGTACACGAGATGAATTTAATCTAGACCATCCTGCACCCATCAATAAAGGCATGGAGATAAGAAGCCAGAAAGCTATACTGACTGATGAGGCATTGCAAAGTGATCGGTGGGAAACTTTTCTTTTGTCTGCAGATAAGGGGGAGTGGGTTTTTTCAGATGCTTTTCCTAAAGCAAACCAGCTCACAGAAGGCAGTGTGCTGGTTGTCCCTCCAATCTCGTTATTACCGAATGGAGCCATAAAAAAGGTTGAAAGTGTTCGCAAAGAAGAGAATCTATTAATTTTAAATGTCACCGATGCGGCGCTCGATGAGGCTTATAAACGTATCGATATTGACTTTAGTTATCACGCTTATGAGGAGGGATTGCAAAAGGAATTTACTATTCAAAGGCAAAAATTTGGGTTTGTAGATCTGAAATTTGGTGGGACCAATGAAAGCCTCAGTATGGAGCCTTCTTTTGGTATCAATGGCGAGTATGTGTTTGAACTAAATGTTGATCTCGAAAACCGCATTTTCCATTCATTTCGTTTTGGTATCCGAAATGCACAATTTGGGCCAGAGTTAATTTCAAGCATTTTTGCCAATGCAAAAGGCTCGGCTGAAGTGAAAGCAGAGGGCATTCCGATTTTTAGTTTTGTGATTCCTGTACCTCCTAATGGCGCAATCCCAGTTAATATTCAACTGGTCATGGAAACCTTTGGCGAGGTGGATATTCAAGGAGGTATAGACGTCGTTCAATCGTTTACCAATTCACAGCCTATTGATTTAATTTTCAAACTGGCGCCGGATAGCATTCCAGCACCTTATGCAGCGGTAGAGTATCAAAATCAAAACCAGGACCTTGAAGATTTTCAGTACAATATTGTCTTTGAAGAAATTCAGGGGCAAGGTGAAGTCTCAGCAGGCGTCGTCTGGAATTTTCAAGCAACCGTATATAATTTATTTGATCTATTTAATGCTTTTTTTAAAATTGGTGGTCCGGTATTCAGTGCCGGTATTTCGACCGATTTTCAAGCAGGAGAACTGGTTGCAAATGTAACGGCCGATTTAAAGTTTCCAATTGAAGTAGGATTGGCGCAAACCCTATTTTCATCACCTGAATATGGGCTAGAACGTGAGCTTGCATTTGAATTAGGTGAGCCTAGCCTAGGTTTATACGATACTACTCTGGTACTGCCTTGTGATGTTCGTTTTCTAGATTATGACCTTCAAATAGAATGTGCAGAACAGACTGAACGTCTGGAGTTAAGCTTCTTTTGCAACTCTAATAATGGAAGTAGTGAGGGTTTTAAATTGTTTCTAAATGATCAAGACCTTGGCAAGTTTGCTTATAATCAACAACACAGCCGTACCCTTCTTGCCGCGCGTATGAGTAATTTCGATGAATTTACATTTAGGGATATTGGCCGATCTTCCTGTCGCATTGAGGTCAAACGCTCAAACCCATGCGATGTAAGAGCATATTGCGCTGCTCCGCCCTTTTCCGATGCGCGCGATGGTCAGCAATATTGTTTTATGGAAATGGCCGATGGAAAAACCTGGATGAACTCGCCGCTTTTATATCATGCCGGAGAGACTTTAGGTACTTGCCATTCAGACAATCCAAATTTATGCCTGGATTTGGGTCGGTATTACACTTATGATGAATTGCTTCCGGGAGAAGATAATAGGGGCATTTGCCCTGATGGTTGGCATGTACCAAGCCTGCAAGAGTGGATCAATTTATTTGAAGCCGAAAAAGACATTTATGGTACTGTCAGACCTTTAATGGCACCCGGATTACGTCGTTACGGAAATATCACAGAAGAAGAATCTAATGGATTTAACCTTTTGCCTACCGGCCAATTTCAACGTTGGAAATTATTAGGCCAAGAAGAAAGTTATTTCTCAAACAGCATATTGGAAAACGATGATTTGCTTGCAATCTTGTGGACTCGAGATGTAGTGGACGAATCTACCGGAAGTTTTGAAGCTTCTGAAGGAGCAAAAGCCATAGCAGTGAAAGCAAATGGAACCTATTTAGAACTACGCACGCCAAAATTAACTGGTTTAGTCTGCAGATGCGTAAAAGATTAAATGATGAAAACTAAGACCATACTTACATTATTTCTGATGCCTTTATTGCTTTTCACCTCTTGTGACGAGAATGATATGCCCGATATAATACCGTTGGAATGGCAAATCGGTCACAATGAATTCAATATGGAGATAGATGGTAGCGAGCGTAATTTTCTGATTCACGTTCCGGAATCATACACCCGGGAAGAAAAAGTTCCCATGGTATTCATGTTGCATGGCTCCACTGGAACAGGACAAAAATTTTACAACATTAGTGGCTGGGTACAAATGGCAGAACAAGAGGATTTTATTGCAGTATTTCCAACAGCATTGGAATACCCAATAGAAGAAAATAACGGCCGTTTGAGCACAAAATGGAGTTCAGAAGGATTAGAAAATGATGTAGTACCCGGAACGGATATAAAAGATGATATTCCATTTTTCAAGGAAATGATTCAACTCTGTAAGGAGAGTTTCGCTATTGATGAAAAAAGAATCTATGTGAGTGGATTTTCAAATGGTGGCGGATTTGTAAAGTCAAGATTGATCCCGGAAATGTCAGATACATTTGCAGCTTTTTCTTCGTCTGGAAATATAGGGATTCCGATTTTTATTCCTATAGAAGGGGACCGGATACCGCCTTTTCACATTCTTTCCGGTACTCGTGATGACCGGACTATAGCAGCCTTTGAACTAATGTCAGAGTTACCTGTGCAAGCGATTGATCTTTTTGCGATACCAACTGCATGGGAATGGACAGAAAATCTACTGGATATGTTATCTTTAGACAGTAGCTATTCGGAAATGCCTATGCCACCTAAATACAATCAGATCTCCTTTTCGAATACGCTTGACAACGGAAGTCAGGGTTTGGTTTATGTGGTAGTTAACGGCTTGCAACACAGATATCCGAATGGGAACAATAACCCGCAGAATGTGCGGGCAGTCGAGCTGATCTGGCCGTGGTTTATGCAATATACACTTGAGTAATGAAGCACCTACTTCTTGTTATTGGACTTTTTATAGCCGCATTGACGATAGATGCTCAGCCTCCTGACGTTGATACTATAAATGCACGCTTAGACACGATACAAGATCCGTCCCAATATTGTCGTGTAGCGCTTGATGCAGGCACACAGCTCAGAAGATATAATCAGGTGGAGTCTTCGATCGAAATATTCAATAAAGCTCTATTGACTGCTCGAGACAAAGATCTTTTAGAATTAGAAATTGCTGCAATTTATGAAATAGCTAACGCAATTGATATGTCCGGAAATACAGAGGAAGCATTGCACAGGTTGAAAGAAGCTATTCAGAAGATGAATGAGGTAGATTATTTCCGAAAAGGGCAAGTGTACAAAATGATGGGGCGATTCTATAAAAAGCTGGAGTCTTTGGACTCTGCCGTACACTACCTAAGCAAGGCAGAAAGTTGGTATCAAACAAGACCGCCAAAGCAGCGCTATTATTTATGGTCGCTCTATGACCACTGGCATTCGCTATACCTTCAATTTGGGGACCTCAATAAAGCAAAGGAATATCTGGATAAGGCATATTCTATAGTTAAAAAGGGTGATAAAAGAACAGACATTGCTTATGTGCTAAATAGGTTGCAGGGTTTATCTCTAAAGAGGGCTGATCCAGAAGAATACGCCTATTATAATAAAGCCTATTATGATATTATGCCCAACAGTCGCAAAAAAATGCTCAGTCATGGAATTTCGCCTCCGGAAGAGTTTTCTGTCTCTCAGCAGATTAACTTTTTTACGCAATTATTATCAGAAAATGAACGCTTGGACTTCATTCAGGCAAATTTTCGAATCCAACAAAAACTGGCGCGTTTGCACATTAATCAAGCGAATCATTTAAAAGCAATTCAGGTCCTTGAAAGCATCAACACATCGCTTGGCAACAAATCGGATAGTCTAATAATTCTTTCAATGTTTCAAGAAGCATACGCAGGCTTAGGCCAAACAGGTAAAGCCCTTCTGGCTTTGCAAAAAGTAGTTCAACTGAAAGATGAACTTAACGATGAAAAGGAAGTGCAACAGCTTCTGGAGTTGGAAAAAAAATACCGAACTGCACAAAAAGAACAAGAACTTGCTTTAGCGCAAGTGCGAGAAGAAGCTCAGGAAGCAGAGTTGGTTCGTACCCGCAAACAAAGAAATGCTTATATCATGACTGCCGTATTTTTAATTTTATTGCTGGGCTTGATCGGCTATTTAGCGTTTCAAAATCGAAAGCAAAATCAATTACTGCAAAAGCAAAATCACAAGGTTAGACAGGCCTTGAAAGATAAGGAGATCCTATTGCGTGAAATTCATCATCGGGTCAAGAATAACTTACAGGTAGTATCCAGCCTCCTCAATCTTCAATCTCAGTATATATCGGATGAAGAAGCTTTGAAAGCCATCCTGGAAGGAAAAAATAGGGTTTCCTCCATGGCATTAATCCATCAGAATCTATACCGGGAAGATGGCCTGACCAGTATTGACGCCCAGGAATATTTCATTAGTTTGATTGAGGGTTTACTTGACTCTTATCAGGTCGATGATGAGCAAATCGATTTAGAATTGAAAGTCGATCCCATTGAGTTGGATGTAGAAACTATGATACCTCTTGGCCTTATCGCCAATGAATTGATTAGTAATGTATTGAAACATGCATTCCTACAAAAGGGAGAGCAGAATCGTTTGTATTTCGGGCTCTGGGAAGAAGATGGATCGCTCAAGTTAGAAATCAGAGATAATGGCGTCGGTATGAATCCTGAAGAATTCTTCAATTCTCCGAATTTTGGAAACAAATTAATCCAGGCCTTTCAGAATAAATTACAAGCAGAGATCAAAGTTGAGAACAAGCAAGGAAGTCGAATATTACTTCAGATCTCGAAATATAAAAAAGCAGCCTAATGGCAAAGGTGATCTCGATACAAAAGAAAAATTTAGATTGTGAGCTTAAGAGCTATGCGGAAGAGTTGGAAACCATCGATCGTATGGTAGACCAACACCTGCGCAAGCAAAAAAGCTTGTTGCAAAGAAGCAATCGCCGAAAAAATCAGTGGATAAGCTCTTGGATCAGTTGGAGGCAAAAATGGAAGAAATGATAGATGGTCAGAAAACGGGAATAAGTATTCTCATCGTAGAAGATGAGCCCTTGATTGCTGAAGATCTGGCAATGATCCTACGTAAAGAAGGCTATCGAATTGCAGGCATTGCTCATGACGGCAGCCAGGCTTTAGATATTTTATGCAAAGGTGAAGTCGATTTGGCACTTTTGGATATTGCCCTAAGTCCAAGTATGTCTGGCTTTGATATTGCAGAGATTATCAACGACGGTTATCAGATTCCTTTTCTATTCATTACATCTTTTTCTGACAAGACCACTCTGGAAAAGGCTAAATCCCTTTTGCCAGAAGGCTATATAACCAAGCCCTTTAAGAAAAAAGATGTACTCGCTAATATTCAAATCATCAGTTATCGTGCATCTACAAAGAATATAGACCCTCTGCTAACTATAAATGAACTTAATGATAGCCTTAGCTCGCCACTTTCAAAAATCGAATATGAAGTGCTGATCACCTTAACAAAAGGCTTGACAAATGAACAAATTGCTCATGCTAAACATGTGTCAATAAATACGATCAAAACACACTTAAAAAAAATATACGTCAAATTACAAGTACAATCCCGAACACAGGCTATAAAAAAGGTATTTCGTATTTAAATACTATGGGTAGAAATTCTTTAAAAGAAAGAGTGACTACGACCTGATAAAACTTACTCTTTCACGGCTTTTAATATCTCATGAAACATTTATGAATATTAAAATTGACTCCTAAAGTTTTTCCCCAGAACAAATAAGTCATTAGTTTATCTTCCAATTATCCAAATTCTTCATTTTTCGTATAATACGTACCTTTGGAATCGTAATAAAAAGACAAGAATGGCCGGACATAACAAATGGAGTAAAATAAAGCGTAAGAAAGGTGCATTGGATGCGAAACGCTCTAAAATATTTTCGCGCTTGATTAAGGAGATAAATGTCGCTGTAAAGGAGGGCGACAGTGGAGATCCCGATTTCAATCCCCGTCTGCGCCTGGCCATTTCGAATGCAAAAGGGGCCAATATGCCCAAGGATAATATTGAGCGGGCCATCAAAAAGGCTTTGGATAGCGATGGAGCGGCTATTCACCAGCCTACCTATGAGGGATATGCTCCACATGGCATCGCTGTATTTGTAGAATGTACGACTGACAACCTCAATCGCACAATAGCTAGCGTGCGATCTACATTTACAAAAAAAGAAGGGTCACTCGGGACAAGTGGTTCAGTCGATTACCTATTTGATCGTAAGGGAATCTTTACACTAGCGATAGATGAATATGATAAAGCTGAACTCGAATTGGCTTTGATTGATGGAGGAGCTGAAGATTTGGATAAGGACGAAGAAACAGGAGAAATCACTGTAACGGTAGCTTTTGAGGATTTTGGAAATATGCAATCCAAGTTGGAGGAACTAAATATTGAACCTAAAAGCGCTGTTTTAGAACGTATTCCAAAAACAGACATTCAAGTAGATCTTGATCAGGCTCGTCAGATTATGAATCTCATTGACGAACTTGAAGATAATGAAGATGTTCAGAATGTATATCATAATATGGCAATGACGGATGAAATTGAAGAGATGCTAGATGAAAAAGATGAGGAGTAAAAAAAAGACCCCGCTATCTAAAAAGACAACGAGGTCGAACACACTATGAGAACACCCTAATTCTTACATGCGTATATTTGTTTAATACAAGTATACAGATTTTATTCAGACCGTACAAATATTTTAGATAAATTAATAAATAAGATACTCATACTATGATTTCGGAAGCAAGTGTGCAGAAAATTCGGGAAACCGCCCAAATTGAAGAAGTCGTAGGAGAATTTGTAAATCTAAAACGAACGGGGCGAAATTATAAAGGTCTATGTCCCTTTCACCATGAAAAGACGCCGAGTTTTACCGTGACTCCGGCTCTCAATATCTTCAAGTGCTTTGGCTGTCAAAAAGGAGGTGATAGCATTCATTTTCTTATGGAACATGAGAAGTTCACCTATGTAGAGGCTCTGCGGTACTTGGCTGACAAATATCAGATTGAAGTTGAGGAAGATGAGATGTCTGAGGAAAAGCGAGAGCAATTGCAACGCACAGACAGTTTATATATACTAAATGAGTTTGTTGCTGACTATTACGAAAAGCAACTTCATGAAACAAATACGGGAAAGTCTGTGGCCCTCTCCTACTTCAAACAACGGGGGTTTTTTAAATCCACCATTGAAAAATTCCGACTGGGTTATGCTCCGGCGAACGGATCGGCTCTGGTAGATGCGCTCCATAAAAAAGGGTTTAAAAAGGAATTTGCCGAGGAATTGGGTTTGATCAATAGTTACGGAAAGGACTTCTTTAAGGATCGCGTCATGTTTCCCATTCACCACCAATCCGGGAAAGTAGCGGCCTTCGCGGGTCGGACGATGAAAACGGGAAAAAAAATCCCGAAATACATCAACTCCACAGAGAGTGAAATTTACGAAAAACGGAAAACGCTTTACGGCTTACACCAATCTCGAAATGCCATACGTAGAGAAAATGTTTGCATTCTCGTTGAAGGCTATACCGATGTAATGGCCATGCATCAAGCGGGCATAGAAAATGTTGTGGCCAGTTCCGGAACTGCACTGACTGCCGATCAATCTCGACTTATTAAGCGCTATGCAGATACAGCCCTGGTCCTCTATGATGGTGATGCAGCCGGAATAGCAGCCGCCACAAGAGGCCTACGCATTTTGCTAGACAAGGGTCTTTCCGTTGAAGTGGCCGCGCTTCCAGAAGGTGCCGATCCCGATTCCTTTGTTCAAGAACATGGCAAAGACGCCATGCTTGAGTTTTTGGAAAAGAAAAAGAAAGACTTTGTAATATTCCAGTTGGATGATATCCTAGAAAAAGGGAAAAACGACCCCATCGCACGGGCTAAAGGCATAAAATCACTTATGACAACGCTGGCACATGTGCAAGATGCCGTTACTCGAGACTCATACATGCAATTTTCGGCCCAAAAACTTGGAGCTAGTGAAGAGGTTCTATACCAAGAGCTTCAAAAGAGCTTGGAGCAGATGTCTCAGGAAAGAGAGAGAGAGAGAAAATCTATGGCTCGAAGGGAGGGGCTTGTTTCTACCATGGAAGGTGAACCCATTTCTAAGATTGAGCAAGAAACTCGCACAGAAGCTGCTATAAAGGATATTCGGGAACGCGAAATAGCTCGGCTACTGATACAGCATGGTCATAAAATGCTCGAATCTTCTGATGAGGATGAGGATGAAGCTGAGGAGCCTATAAGTGTTGCTGAAAATATCATCATCGAGCTGGAGGAATTAGAAATAGGTCTAGCTGATCCTACATACAGCAGCATTCTTCAAGAAGTAACAGCTATAATCGATAAGGGAGAAATGCTCAAACCCACATATTTCACAAGCCACGAAGACGAAGACATACGGAAATTTGCTATTAATGTTCTAACCGATCCTTATGAATATAGCGAGAATTGGGAAGAAAAACTTCAAGCGCCACTTCGCACCCAAAAGATGCCTGAAGAGAATTTCGAACAGGATATGAAGCAAGTTCTTCTACATTTCAAGCATAAGGTAATCGAATATCAAATGAAAGTGGTGAAGGAAAAGCTATCTGAAAGTATAGAGGAAAGAAAAGAGCAGGATACGGATAAGTATATACGAATGCAGCAACAGCTTATCGAAATTCGAAAGGAGCTGGATAATGAGTTGAGACGGGTGGTTCTTTAATTGATTTAGATAATGCTTCGATGACCTAACCAAATAGGAATAGGAAAGATCTTGTATTTGGCTGCTGTATAAAAAAAGGGAGGCCATTTGACCTCCCTCCTATTATAAACGCTATAATTCTTAATGTTCTACTCCTCGCCTAAAAACGGATAGCGATAATCCGTAGGTGCGTGGAAGGTCTCTTTGATGGTTCGCTGAGAAACCCATCGCAGTAGATTCAACATAGATCCGGCCTTATCATTGGTACCTGACTTTCTTGCACCGCCAAAGGGTTGCTGTCCAACTACCGAACCCGTCGGTTTGTCATTGATGTAGAAGTTACCTGCTGTATGCCGCAACCGCTCAGTTGCATGGGCTATAACATCTCGACCGCGGGCAAAAATAGATCCCGTCAAAGCGTAGGGAGATGTTTCATCCAAAATATCAAGTGTCTTCTCATAATCAGCATCCTCGTAAACATAAATCGTCAGTACAGGACCAAATATTTCTTCTTCCATGGTCAAAGAATGCGGATTGGAACTCAACACCACGGTTGGTGTAACAAAGTATCCTTTACTGTCGTCATAATCACCGCCGATAATGATCTCGGCATCGTCAGACGCTTTCACCTTATCAATGTAGCCCGTAATCTTATCATATGACTTCCGATCGATCACAGCATTAATGAAATTCCCAAAGTCTTCCGTTGGACCCATTTTAAAACTAGCAAGATCTCTTTCCAGTCCGGCCTTCACTTCTTCCCAGTGAGATTTTGGAATGTAAGCCCGGGAAGCGGCAGAACACTTCTGTCCCTGATACTCAAAAGCACTACGAGACAGCGCTGTAATGACTTGTTTAGGATTAGCCGATGGGTGAACCATGACGTAATCTTTCCCGCCAGTCTCACCAACAATGCGCGGGTAAGATTTATAAGATCCTATGTTATTACCAATGGTTTTCCACAGATATTCAAAAGTTCCTGTACCACCTGTAAAGTGTAATCCACCAAAATCGGGATGAGAAAACACGACATCACCTGTCGTTGGTCCATCCGTATAAATTAAGTTGATCACACCAGCTGGCAATCCCGCTTCCTCGAAAATACGCATAATCAATTGCGCCGAGTAAATTTGCGACATCGCCGGTTTCCAAACTACGGTATTCCCGAGCATGGCTGGAGCCGAAGGTAAGTTTCCGGCAATCGCTGTAAAATTGAAAGGTGTCAGTGCAAAAATAAACCCTTCCAAAGGTCTATGCTCAATACGGTTCCACATGCCATCATCACTAATAGGCTGATCTTCGTAAATTTCTGACATAAACTGCACATTAAAGCGCAAGAAGTCGACTAGCTCACATACAGCGTCGATTTCAGCCTGATAAGCATTTTTTGATTGGGCTAACATGGTGACCGCATTCATCTTAGCACGGTATGGGCCAGCAATTAAGTCAGCTGCTTTCAGGAAAATAGAGGCTCGCTCTTCCCAGGCCATATTTTCCCAGCCTGATTTCGCATCTAAAGCGGCTTGAACGGCATCCTCTACATGTTTCTTTCCTCCCTTACTGTATTGTCCGAGCGTATGATTGAGGTCGTGCGGTGGATGCATGGAAACCTTTTCATCGGTATACACCTCTTTACCACCAATGAACATAGGTACGTCCATTTGCTGACTTCGATAGTCTTCCAATTGTTGTTTCAAGCGTTTGCGTTCCGGGCTGCCCGGAGCATAGTCAAGCACGGGTTCATTTATTACCAAAGGGGGTTTAAAATATGCATTTGCCATAGTATTATTGATTTTTAGGGTTATGTAATGATATAGATATAGGGTCGGGTAAAAATGGAGACGCGTCTCCCCCACCCTTAATGATTTCTCTTACGATAGTTGATGAAATATGTGAAAAAGAAGGCTGACTGATGAGAAATAAAGTTTCGATCTGATCTCCTACAATTTGATTTAGCTGGGAGATGGTTTTTTCATAATCGAAATCTGAACTGTTACGCAAGCCTCGGATTAAGTAATTGGCTCCAATCTCTTTACAGAAATGAACCGTTAATCCCTCGAACGAACCTACAGATATTTTAGGCTCTTCATCAAAGACCTTTTCCAGCCATTCTATGCGCTGTTCAAGACTGAATAGGGCTTTTTTCTGTGAATTTATACCCACTCCTACTACGATTTCGTCAAACAGAGGCAATGCACGCTTGATAATGTCTACGTGCCCAGTAGTTATGGGATCAAAGGAGCCAGGAAATACTGCTTTTCTCAATGCGGTTCGTTTCCCGCAAAGGTAAGCATTGTTAGCGGAACAACCATAAGAATACCCAATAAAGCAGACGCCTCTGAAAGAGTCAACCGTTAGCGTAAATACCTCCAGGAACTAAAGAATCGCTCAATTTCAGGACTCAATCCGTAAGCACGCGGAGCCGCTGACTGAAGCAAAAAGTAGCGATTACCCACTAAGCAGGCTGATGAATGCAGTACGGCATCGCCTTTGTTGTAGTGTATACGCCATTTCCAGCCGGTAAACTTATCCATAGCTGCTGTCTGCTTATAAATGAGTTCCCCTTGCACCACATCTACAGCGCTCTCTATTGTTGCCTCAAAAAAATCTTCAAGCAATTCAGCAGAATCCGCATGCACAGTTTCTTCAGGATAATCGCACCATGATACTTTATAGAGAGAAACGCCCTTCTCCTCCTCTCGATGAAAAAAGACAGTATGGTACGATAATGGACCTAAGTCCGTCATTAAGGTGTCGACCTGGCTGCGCAGCGTGGTATCGGGTAACAACACGCTGTATCTTCCTAAAGAATCTTCGTACTTTTGCCACTGCTCTATTGTCTGACCCTGAACCGCATTGCAGATCACACATAAAATAAGCACAATGAATCCGTTCCCTCCTAATTTCATAATACTATCAAAACTACATGGCTTTGGGTTTATATTGTGCATCCTCTATATCTTTTTTGTTTCCTGCCAGGACGATGCGTCATCAGAACCCATCGAGGGTCCTGCCCAAATTGATGCCATCATAACCGAAGATTATGTTAGACCGCCCTATCGTATGGGATATCTCAATTCTGAATTCGAAGAAGAGATTCCCGCTCAATATGATGAAGTGCGTAATTTTAGTGAGGGTCGTGCAGCTGTCAACGTCAAAGGTTTTTGGGGTTTTATCGACACACTCGGCAAATCTCAAATTCCTCCCAAATATTTGGGGTCTTGGTCTTTTTCATCGGGAGTCGCTAAGGTGCAGTCGGCTCAAAATCGGAAATTAGGCTTTGTCGGACTCCAGGGAGATACCCTTATCCCTATTGAATACGATGATGCTCGATCAGCTGTTTTTGATCTCATTCCCCTGAAAGAAGGACAATATTGGGGCCTAAAGACTTTATCAAATGAAGTAGTCATACCCTTTAATTATTACGATATTAAAATTTTAAGCGCAAAAACGGCCGCACTTAAGGTTACAGAAGATTGGATGATTATGAATATTTATAATCAGGATACCATAGCTGAAAATCTTAGCGCAGTCTATGATTATACCAAGGGGATAATTCGAGTTAAGAACACCAACGGAAAATACAGGTACTTAGATACCATGGGCAAAGCTATTTTCTCTCAGGGTGCCAATTTGGCTTATGCACCACAAAATGGCGTATTTGTAAGATGCATGACAAATGATGGCTGCCAATTATTTGATGATCAAGAGCAGCCCTTATCAGATATCTATGAGCGCATTCGCCCCCTTGGAATGGGACGGTTTGCTTTTTATGAAAACGAAAAGTGGGGACTTATGGATGAACTTGGTGCTACTATCCTACCCCCGCAATTCGATCAACTTTATGGTTTCAGTGCAGGCTTCGCTCCGTATCTAAAAGACAAATTATGGGGATATATTAATCTAAATGGTGATCGAACCGTGGATAATAACTATGGTCTCGCATATCCCTTCCACAATGGTTTTGCCAGGGTCTTGAGTCGCAAAGGCATGGCGTTCCTCGATACAGATTTGGAGGTTCATCTCATCCCAAGTGGCATATCCGATGTGCGGTCTTTTTCCCAGGGCCAAGCGGCGTTTAAACGCCCCACGGAATAAAACCTGCACTGCGCAATTGCGTGGTATTAATTATAAGGAGATAGGCGGTTTTATTATCTTAGCGGCTCGATTTAAAACGGAAAACAATATATATGAAATTTGATGTAATAATAGTTGGATCTGGTCCTGGTGGATATGTAGCAGCCATTCGAGCTTCTCAGCTCGGAAAAAAAGTAGCTGTAGTAGAAAGAGAGAGCTTGGGCGGCGTATGCCTAAACTGGGGGTGTATTCCTACCAAGGCATTGATAAAAAGTGCACAGGTATTTAATTATATTCAGCACGCGGAAGATTATGGTATTACTATTAAGGAATCAAAAGTTGATTTCGACAATATGATCGGACGTAGCCGAAACATTGCCGGCGGTATGAGTAAGGGTGTTCAGTTTCTCATGAAAAAGAATAAAATCACCGTACTCGAAGGAGAAGGTAAGCTCGTACGAGGTAAAAAAGTGGAAGTCAAAAACGATAAGGGCACCGAAACTCATGAAGCAGATAGCATTATCATAGCTACGGGTGCGCGTTCCAGAGAATTGCCGGCTTTGAAGCAGGATGGTAAAAAAATCATTGGATATCGCGAAGCCATGACCCTCGAAAAACAACCCAAGAGCATGGTAGTTGTAGGGGCCGGAGCCATTGGAACGGAATTCGCCTATGTGTATAATTCCATAGGTACTGAGGTTACCGTAGTAGAGTATATGAAACAAGGTCTCGTGCCTAGAGAGGACAAAGACATCTCGAAAGAGCTTGGAAAAGTATTTAAAAAAGCCGGAATCGATATTAAAGCCGGTACTGCTGTCGAGAAAGTAGACACTTCCGGTAAAGGATGCAAGGTCACACTCAAAAACCAAAAAAGCGGCAAAGAGGAAGTCATCGAATGCGATATCGTTCTTTCAGCTGCAGGTGTGACACCTAATACGGAAAACATAGGTCTTGAAGCGCTGGGTATCAAAACAGATAAGGGCGTCATTCAGGTGGATGAATATTACAATACAAACGTAAAAGGTATTTACGCCATCGGAGACTGCGTGCCCGGCCCGGCTTTGGCTCATGTAGCGAGTGCTGAAGGCATCCTGTGCGTAGAAAAGATCGCGGGCTTAAATCCCGAGCCCATTGATTATAATAACATCCCGTCCTGCACCTATTGCGTGCCAGAAGTTGCTTCCGTAGGATATACCGAGGAAACCGCAAAAGAGGCAGGCTACGAAGTCAAAGTCGGTAAGTTTCCGTTTACCGCAAGTGGTAAAGCGAAAGCAGCCGGCCATCCGGAAGGCTTCGTCAAAGTAATTTATGATAAGAAATACGGCGAGTGGCTCGGTGCACATATGATAGGTTACAACGCGACCGAAATGATCGCCGAGGTGATTGCTGCCCGCAAATTGGAGACCACTGGGCACGAAATCATCAAATCAATCCACCCGCATCCGACCATGTCAGAAGCCATTATGGAAGCGAGTGCAGCCGCTTACGACGAGGTCATCCACCTATAGCGAGCGAGCTCCCTGTAGAAAGATTAAAGAGGTAGGTTTTTGTAAATCTGCCTCTTTTTTTTGCATTTACTGTTCTTTTCCATGGGCTTTTAGGGCGCCCCCGGTCGCCTGTCGGCGGACCGGGTCGCTATGTTTCGGGGCTCGTTCGGAGCCCCGGCCTCTGTCCACCAGATGGCGGACATCGGCCGCCTCACTCGGTCCGTCCGGTGGCCGGACTAGCCGCTCCAGCGGCTACCCGCTACACAGCGCTGGCGCGGAAATCAAGGTTAAAGTGCTCAAAGGTTAAAGGGTAAAGGGTAAAGGGTAAAGGTTAAAGGTTAAAGGGTAAAGGGTAAAGGGTAAAGGGTAAAGGGTAAAGGTTAAAGTACTCAAAGGATAAAAGTTAAAGTGCTCAAAGGGTAAAGGGTAAAGTTACCGCCTACCCTGATCTGCAGCTTCGTTGGTATAAGATGGTCGAAAGGCCGAAGGTCAAAAGTCAGCAGCTATGGGCATTCATTGCGTCCTAACGCCATCGCGGCATCAAGATTTGCGCCTTCCGCTAAAGTGCCACTCAAGTCTGCGGTGGAAAAAGTCGCAAGCCCGAGGAACGTGCCGCTAATAAATTATCAAATAAATAACGAATATTTCTACCGCCACGGCGGCATCAAGATTTGCGTACTTTGCAACATCGCGGTGAATCATTCAAGGCGTAATTTACCATCTACCCTACTCTGCAGCTTCGTCGGTCGATGTCCTCCTGCGCCATTGGCTTCGGCAGGACGATGAAGGTGGAGGTTAAAGTACCTCCTGCGCCAAGACTTCGGAGAGGCAAGTAAAGGCAAAGTCAGGGATTCAAAAAACCAGAAACGACCATATAAAAATCTCAACGACTCAACAATTTAACGACTAAACGATTCAACGATTCAACACCTCAACGACTAAACGACTCAACGACTCAACGACTCAACGACTCAACGACTCAACGATTCAACGATTCAACGACTCAACAACTCAACGA
>Ga0209949_1000270_pt1 | contig 28598 bp, 24 predicted proteins | sample SalPonC_black_MG_FD_185711 | JGI IMG/M metagenome (GOLD analysis project Ga0209949, IMG submission 185711) | Salt pond soil microbial communities from South San Francisco under conditions of wetland restoration - Salt Pond MetaG... | ecosystem: Environmental > Aquatic > Marine > Intertidal zone... | reverse complement strand
CTCTACCGCGAGGAGATCCCGCCCACGCTCAGCCAGGGTCTGGGCGCCGAGCGGAGCCTGGTGGTGATCGGACGCGACACGACGCCCGCCATGGCCACGGCCCTGCGTGCCGTCGCCGAGGACTGGGCGCGCAACCAGGACATGCGGATCGTCGACGAAGCGGATCTGGACACCGACACGATCGGTGATCGCAGCCTCTTCCTGCTCGGCCGCGGGGCGTGGACGCAGCGCGCGCGCGAGGCAGCGACGACGGTCTTCGGCAGCGAGCCGGCGGAACTGCTGGACGCCACGGCGCGCGAGGACGACAGTCTGATCTACGTGGTGCGTGATCCCGACGACGCCGAACGTGCGTGGACCGTGGTGTTGCCCGAAGCGCCCGCCGTCGCGTCGGAGCTCGGCCGCAAGCTGCCGCACTACAGCAAGTACAGCTGGTTGCGCTTCGACGGCGTCGAGAACGTCGGCAAGGGCAACTGGACCGTGGTCGACTCGCCCTTGCGCCGCGAGATCCCCGGAGGAGCCCGCCGATGATGCGTTCGATCCTGGCCCTCGTCCTGGTGTGCGTGACCGCCCTTCCGGCCGCCGCCACTCAGAACGTCCTCGACGAGATGCTGTCGGTCCTCGCCGGATCGCACACCGAGGGCCGCGCCATCGACACCGATCTCGACGAGGCCGCCGACGAGATCGTCCGGGTGCTCGGGATGTTCGACCTCGACGTGGTCGAGCAGGAGTTCGAGGGGCCGGACGGCCACCGTCTGCGCAACCTCCTGGGGATCGTCGAGGGCACCGATCCCGAGGCGGGCTGGATCGTCGTCGGCGCCCACTACGACCACCTGGGTCGCGGCGAGCCCGGCACACCCAACCACGGAACGGTGCATCCCGGTGCCGACGACAACGCCTCGGGCTGTGCGGTGCTGGCGTCGGTGTACGAGCAGTGGGAGCCCACCGAGCGCGGCGTGGTCTTCGCGTGGTTCACCGCCGAGGAGACCGGGCTGCTCGGGTCGGAGCATTTCGTCGAGAATCCACCCGAGGGCGTCGACGAGATCGTCGCCATGGTGAACCTCGACACCGTGGGTCGGCTCGCCGACGGTGGGCTGACCGTGTTCGGTGTGGAGTCGGCGCCCGCCTTCGAACCAGCATTGCGGGGGATCGACACGGCCTTCGGGCTGGAGCTCGAGACGGTGGCGCGCAGTTCCGGCACGGCCGACGACATGGCCTTCGCGGAGCGCGCGATCCCCACGCTGCACCTGTTCACCGGTGCCCATGCCACCTACCATCGTCCCGGCGACACGCTCGAGAAGCTCGACCGGGCGGGCCTGGCCACGCTCGTGGACTTCACCTACGAACTCGTCGACTACCTCGCGCGTCCCGACGCGGACCTGCAGTTCGTTCCGGCGGGTGCGCAGGAGGCATTGGCCGATCCGGAGCGGGCCACCGAGGGACGCCGTCGCGTGAGCCTGGGCACGATCCCCGACTTCCAGGGCGGTGACGGAGGGGTGGAGCTGACCGGCGTTCTTCCCGACAGCCCCGCCGCGGAGGCCGGTCTGCAGGAGGGCGACGTGATCGTCGGTTTCGGCGGGGCACCCGTCGACGACCTGACCGACTACAGCGAGGCCCTGAAGCGCTACGAGCCGGGCGACACCGTCGAGGTCGAGTTCCTGCGCGACGGCGATCGCCGCAGCGTCACCGTGACGCTCGTCGCCCGTCGCTGATCGCCGCCGAATCCGCCCCGGCCGCCCGGAGCGAATCCATGTCGGTCCCCCTGAGTCCGGAGACGACCATGCGCCATCTTCCGTCGCTCGTCCTGCTCCTGCTGTCGATCGCCGCGCCCGCCACCGCCGAGATCGTCGAGACGCCCGTCGTGTACGAGCACGACGGCACGACCTTCGAGGGATTCCTCGCCCACGACTCCGCGATCGACGGCCCGGTCCCGGGCGTGCTGATCGTCCACCAGTGGATGGGCCTGAGCGACAACGAGCGCATGCGGGCCCGCATGCTCGCCGAGATGGGCTACGTGGCCTTCGCCCTCGACGTGTACGGCCAGGGCGTGCGCCCGGCGAACACGCAGGAGGCGAGCGAGGAGGCCGGGAAGTACTACGCCGACCGTGGACTGTTCCGCGAGCGCGTGCGGCTGGGGCTCGAACGGCTTCGCGCGGTCGAGAAGGTCGACGACGAACGGGTCGTCGCCATCGGCTACTGCTTCGGTGGCACGGCCGTGCTCGAGCTGGCCCGCTCCGGCGCCGACGTGGCCGGCGTGGTCAGCTTCCACGGCGGGCTCGAGACGCCCGATCCCTCCGACGCCGAGAACGTCCGCACGTCGATCCTGGTGTGTCACGGTGCAGTCGACCCCTACGTGCCCATGGAGCAGGTCGCCGGTTTCGTCGACGAGATGGAAGCGGCCGACGTCGACTACCAGCTCGTCATGTACGCGGGCGCGGTGCATGCCTTCACGCAGAAGGGTGCGGGAGACGACCCCGCGCAGGGAGCCGCGTACGACCCGATGGCGGACCGTCGCTCGTGGGAGCACATGAAGGGGTTCTTCGGCGAGGCGTTGGAGTAGGGGGATACCTGCCGCCCCGATGCGGTATCATGTTCCGAGCCCGCGAAACCGATCGTCGATGGAGGTCCGACCGCTGCGTACTCCTCATCTACTCGTCATTCCGTGTGAGCGCTTTCCGAGCGACCACTCATTCCTCGAGGAAGTGCACAGCCGGGACCAGACGCGTGTTCGCCGTACGTTCCTCATGCGGGCGAAGGACGCGGAGGCACCTCGTTCCACGTATTGGAACGAGGCGCCCGTGCGTACGCGTCCCCTTCGTGCGTCGTTCCGGCCGCTTGCTTCATTCGCAGTATATTTCTTCGACCCACGGACGGTTCCAGAGGTCCTCAGAGTCGCGCGCGATGACCGTCCCGACGCCGTCTTCATACGGGATCAGACGTTTCCACTGCTGCTCGCGCTGTTGTTGCGACCGTTTTGCAAGTGGAAGGTCATGTACCAGCGCAGCTATCCGCATGAGTGGAGTTGGTTCGAGCCAGCTCGCGTGCGTCAGTACCGACTTCCATGGCTCCATGTGGGCTCGCGAAGGATCGAACTGCGAATTCTCAGACTTCTGATGCGCCATGCCGACGCGGTGATTCCGATCTCGGCACTCATGGGCGAGGATCTCGTCGCCGAGGGTTGGTGCCGGCCGGAGCGGGTGCACCCCTTCGGCATGGGAGTGACGACTGCCGCACGACGAGTGCCGTCACCGCCTTCTCGGTCTCCCGGCGATCGGCTCCGGCTGGTCTACATCGGGACCCTCGACCGTAGCCGTGGGCTCGAGCGTCTGCTCGACGCGGTCGTCCTGGCACGCGACCGGCACGGTGTCGACGTGGAGTTGTCCATGTTCGGGGGAACGCCCGAGCAGGTTCGTGCGATGCGGCAAGAAGTCGTCGTGCGCCGACTCTCTGACCGTGTCGACGTTCCCGGCCGTCTTCCGCGTCACGATCTGTACTCGAGGATGGCATCCTGTCACGCTGCCGCGATCTTCATCGGGCGCGATCCCCGGTATCGCATCGCGAGTACCACGAAACTCCTGGAGAGCCTTGCCGTGGGCCTCCCGTGTGTCGCGACCGACGCCGTCGCAATGCACGTGGACGTGGCCGCTGCGAGTGGCGCTGTCTTGTTGAGCGACGACACGGCAGAGGGATTTGCCGGGGCCATCGCTCGCCTCGAGAGCGACTGGGAAGTCCTGGCCGCCCGTGCGGTCGAGGAAAGGGACCTCGTTCAGGAATGGTACTCCTACGACCGAGCGCGGGAACGTATGGATTCTCTCGTGACTGCACTGGTGAACGGCGGCTGAGACGACGGGCGCTCATGCCAGTTGCGCCAGACCAGTGTCTCTGGTGGCCCGGAGAAGGCAGGTTGCAGCGGGATCACTCGTACGGCACACCCGCGTCTCGTCCACGCGCCAGCGCCCGCGCGTACCACTCGAGTTCGTCGCAGTACCGGTCGACGCTGCGCGTCAGGTGCCCCTCGAGGTCCGTGCCGTCCTCGTCGATCGCCTTGGCGACGCGCGGCACGTCGAGCATGGCCGGAATCGTCACCAGTCCGAGTTCGCCCAGGATCGCACGCAGCTGCACCTGCGCCCGCGCGCCTCCGGTGTGTCCCGCGGAGTAGGTGAGGATGGCCGCCGGGCGCCACAGGTACTCGGCCTGGAAGTGGTCGAGCAGGTTCTTCAGAGCCGGCGGGACGGCGTGGTTGTATTCGCCGCTCACGGCGACGAAGCCGTCGACCGACCGGAAGATCCGCGCGATCGATTCCATGGCCTCGGGAGCCGCCCCCTCATCGTACTCCTTGTACATGCGATCGAGCATCGGCAGGGGCATCGCCATCGGATCGACGACGTCGACCTCATGGCCGCGCTCCCGGAGCACGCTGGCGATCCACCGGACCGCACGGATGCCCTGACGCTCGGAGCGAACGGAACCGTAGATGACGGCGAAACGCACGGTCAGTCCTCCTTGGTCAAGCGATCGAAGTCGGCGAGCACCTGCTCGGGGTGCGACGCCGGGTCGACCTGGTCGTAGGCGGCCGCGATGGTTCCGCCCGGTCCGATCAGGTAGCTGATCCGACGCGCATGGCGGTCGTCGGGGCCATCGGCCGCGCCGTAGGCCACGCCCAGCGAGCGGTCGGTGTCACTGAGCAGGTCGAAGGGGAAGTCGTGCTTCGCGGCGAAGGTGGCGATCTCGTCGACGGTGTCGAAGCTCGCTCCCAGAACAGTGATGTCGCGGTCGGTGAACTCCTGGATTCCGTCCCGGAATCCTCGCCCCTCGATCGTTCAGCCGGGCGTGTCGGCCTTCGGGTAGAACCACAGGACGACGCAGCGATCGGTGAGGTCGCTCAGCGAGACGGCCTCACCCCTCTGGTTCGGCGCGGAGAAGGGTGGAGCGATGGTACCAGGCGTCAGCATGCTTCGGACTCTCCCGCAGAAGGATGGAACGCAAGACGTGGGACGCGCGTCAGCGTAGCACGTGACCCTGCGGGCCGCGACCTGCGCCTCCGGTGTCTAGCGCGAGGCGACGGAAGTCAACAGCTCCTCGTACGCCGAGATCGCGCGCTCGAAGGTGAAGCGCTGCTCGATCCGCTGTTCCTGGCGCGCCGCGAGATCGCGTCGAGCGGTGTCGTCGGCCAGCAGCTCCAGCGCCCGCGACGCCATGCCCTCCTCGTCGCCCGGGGCGAGCACGGCACTCTCCAGACCGTCATCGAGCACCATTCGCACCGCCCCCACGTCGAAGCTCAGGCAACAGGTGCCCGCGGCCATGGCCTCGAGCAGGGCGTTCGGGGTGCCCTCGTTCTTCGACGTCAGCAGGAAGAGATCGGCATCGCCGGCCAGCGATGCGGCGTCGGGCACGAAGCCGGGGACCACGAAGTTCTCGTGTAGACCGATGTCGTCGATCCAGCCCTCCAGGCGTTCACGGACGGCGCCGTCGCCCATGACGACGAAGCGCGCCGTCGGATGGGCGTCGGTGATCCGGCGGGCCACCCGGACGAACACGTCCAGCTGTTTCTGGTTGGCCAGACGACCGAAGGTGATCACCACGCGCGCATCCGCGGGCAGTCCGAAGCGCGCGTGCAGCGCGCCCGGCTTCGGTGCCGGCGGGTGGACACCGTTGAGGATCACGCGCGCGTCACCGACGTCGAAACCGAGCTCGGCGTAGTGCTCGAGGATGGCCGGCGCATTCACCACCAATCGGTCGACGTGCCAGCGGTGCAGGAGCCGATAGTGGAACTTTCCCTTGTAGGCCATCAACCCGTGGCGAGCGACGAGAGGGATCCCGAACAGCTTCGCGCCGCGTCCGAACAGCCAGGCGTCCTTGTTGAAGTTCACGAGCACGACGTCGGGGCGCTCGCGGCGCAGCAGACCGGCGGCCCGGACGGTGGCCACCGGGTCGAAGTCCCCGCCGAAGGCGAACTCCCGAACGGGCGTCCCGTGCTCGCCCGCGGTCCCGAGGAGACGACTCGCGGGACGGCCCACGAGGATCACCTCGTGCCCGCGCGCCCGGAGACCGTCGGCGGCCTCCACGAACCATTTCTCGCCACCGCCGAACATGGTCGGGATGGCGGAGTTCACGAGCAGGACGCGCACGCGCGGGCCTACCGGACCACGACGACGGCCGCGGGGCCGTCTCCGAGGTACCGCGCCGACACGCGGGCCACGTCGGTGGGGGTGACTCCGCGCAGCGCCGCGCTGCGTTCTTCCTGGTACTCGAGCGATCCGTGGAAGACGTGGTCGACGCCCAGGTTGAACGCCTCGCCCATGCTCGTGACCCGGCGCATGCGTTCCCGTCCCAGCCGGCGATTGACCACGGTGGCGATCTCCTCGGTGTCGGTCTCGATCTCACCGATCTCGAGGTAGTCGCGGACGGCCACCTCGGCCTGCGATGCGTTCTGGGGCTGCGTACCCATGCTGGCCACGATCCGGGCGCGGTCGTCGTCCACACGCACGCCCATGCCGAGCGAGTAGGCCCAGCCCCGGGTCTCGCGCAGGTCCTGTTGCATGCGGCGGCTCGCGATGGCAACCGCCACCTCCAGCGCCCAACGATCGGCGGGTTCGATCTCGATCACGCGACCCATGCGGAGCGCGACCTGGCGACCGCCCACGGCTTCCTCGGCGCGGAGGTCGTTCCGGGTGATCGGCGGTGGGGGCACATCGACGCCGACATGGTCGGCCGCGCCGCCGATTCGCAGCGACCTCTCGAGGTGGTCGACGATCTCGTCGTGGTCGAGGTTGCCGACCACACTCAACACCAGTTGGCCCGGATCGAGGTAGTCGAGGGCGAAGCGTTGGAGGTCGCGCTGTTCGATCGCGCCGAGCGTCTCGGGTGTTCCGAAGACGGGCGCGGCCAGCGGGTGGTCCTCGCCGAGCATGAGCTCGCCCAGGCGGTGCTCGGCGATGGTCGCGGGTTTCTCGGCACCTTCGGCCAGGCGCCGCAGCATCTCGTCGCGCTTGCGGTCGATGGCCTCGGGCTCGAGGCGCGGTTCGCCGACCATCAGGCCGAGCAGGCGGATCGCCTCGCGCCAGTACAGGTCCACGCAGTCGATCCGCACGAACGAGAAGCGGGGGTCTGTGGTGTAGTAGTCGTCGTAGGGGATGAATCCGGCGTCGGTGACTTTCCACTCGGCACCGATCCCCTCGAGCAGGGCGGCGAGTTCCTCGCGATCGTAGTTGGCCGCGCCCTCGGGCAGCGTGCGGTGCAGGAGGTCGGCGATCCCGGCCATGCCCGAGGGCTCGCGGGCGCTTCGGTCCTTCACCAGCAGGTGCAGGGCGAACATGCGCGTGCTCGGCGACGCCGTGTGGACGACCGTCAGGCCGTTCTCCAGCATGGTGACACGCGGCGGCTGGGGCGCTTCGACGAGCGGCCGCGACTCGTCGACCGTTCCTCCGCCGGGCAGGGGCTCGGGCGCCTCGGCGTCGGGGTCGGGAACCCATCCCGCGGCGGCGGGCTCGAAAACGGCGTCGGAATCGGGCAGATCGGGTCCGGCCGCGACGACGCTCACCACGGGTGCGCGCAGCCAGCGTTCGGCGACCTCGGGAATGCGTGGGTACGACGCCTCGAGCTCCACCTGCAGTCGTCGTTCGTAGCCGGCCGGTCCGTGCCAGATCCGGTCGCCCTGCAGCAGGGCGTAGTAGTGGAGCTGCTCGGCCTGGCGGATCGACCGGCCCAGGGCCCGGTTCCGGGCGCCGGCCCACTCGCCGGCGCGCAGCCCGGTGCGGCTCAGGGTCGCCACCTCGCCGGAGATCCGTCGCAGTGCGTCACCGACGTCGCTCCCGAGCGGCAGGCGTGCGTTGATCCGCAGCACACCCGTTCCTTCGAAGTCCATGAGGCTGGCGCCGATCTCGAGGGTCTCGATCGACGGTTCGCGGTTCATGGCGCGGGCGAGACGAGCGCTGTCGCCACCCCCGAGCGCGTCGGTGAGCAGCATCATCGATGCATAGTCCTCGTGGCCGACCTCGGGTGCGGGGATCTCGATCAGCAGGTCGATGGCGTCGTTCTCGATGCGGCGCTCGTGCATCCACGAACGTTCTTCGAGCGGGTATGCGGGAGCCGCGGCGGCGTCGCCGGGCGATGCCACGAACAAGCGCTCGATCGTGGCTCGCGCGGCGTTGGGGTCGAAGTCGCCCATCAGGAGGAGCTTCATGTTCGACGGAACGTACTGGCGGCGGTAATAGGTGAGTACGTCTTCGCGCTGCAAGTTCGCGATGGTCTCGCGGGTACCCAGCACCGGGCGGGCGAAGTCGCTGCCGGCGCCGTACAGAGCGTTGACCATGGTCACGCGACGCAGGCGGCCGGGGTCGTCGGCGTCCCTGGCCATCTCCTCGAGCACGATGCCGCGCTCCTTCTCGAACTTGTCGGGCGGCAGTGTGCTGTGCAGCAGCATGTCGGCCTGGATGTCGAGGGCCTCGTCGAGCTCCTCGTTCGGTGCCACCATCATGAAGTGGGTGTACTCGAGCTTGGTGGTGGCGTTGTTGTAGGCGCCGATGCGGTCGACGTCGGCGTAGATCTCCTCCTGGGTCCGTCGCTCGGTCCCGTTGAAGAGCAGGTGCTCCAGGAAGTGGCTGCTTCCCGCCGTACGGTCGTCCTCGCGTGTGGAGCCGGCCCCGATGAACACGTTGCTGGCGAAGAGGCCGCTGCCCGGGTCGGGCACCATGCGGACCTCCATACCATCGGCGGTGGTGAACTCGATGCCCGGATCGACGGCGGGGGCGACGGGCTCGGGTTCCCCGGAGCAGCCCGGGACGGTGACGAGGGAGATCAGCAGGACGAGCGCGAGGCGGAGACGGAGGAGCGCCATGACGGTTCCTGTTCTCGGGACGGGGAGTCGGGTGTCGGTGGAGGGTAGCGCCGCCGCGCGGAGCCGACAACGCGTGGTCACACCTCGGAGGCCGGGGCGTACCCCCTGGTGACCGGTTCGTGAGCCGGGGTGCGGGGAGCGGCAGACAGGGGGGCCGCGATACGTGCCCCGGCTCGACCTCAGCGCCGGTCCGCCCCGCCTTCGTGGTGCACGACCCCAGCCCGGGCTCCCGTGGCCTCCACGAGCGCCGACACGACGGAGTCGGCGCCAGTGTCCAGGGCTTGCACCACGAAGCGCGGGCGCCCCTCGAAGTGCCGCACGACATCCCGTACGAGGCCGCCGTGACGGGCGAGGACCGCCTCGACGGCACCCACGTCGCCGTAGTCGACGTCCACCTCGAACGTCCGGGTGATCCACACGGTCTCCGAGCCCGCGGCCGCGATCGCCTCGGCGGCGCACCGGCCGTAGGCACGGACGAGTCCGCCGGCGCCGAGCTTGGTCCCACCGAACCACCGGGTGACCACCACCATGCCGTCGTGCCTGTGACTGCCGCGGAGGGGGTGCAGGATCGGTGCGCCCGCGGTGCCCGAGGGCTCGCCGTCGTCGTCGCTGCGTTCGATCGTGTGGCCGGGTGGTCCCACCCACCATGCCGAGCAGTGATGGGTGGCGTCGTGGTGGCGCTTGCGGATAGTCTTCAGCCGCGCGTGGGCCTGGTCCTCGCCGTGCACCGCGAGCGCCTGGCCCACGAATCGCGATCCCTTCACGCGGATCTCGACCTCCGGACCGTCGGTCATGACCAGGTACCGGTCGGACGGTCCGGGTGGGGTGTCGTCGGGCTCGTTGGACATGCGGACCCGGCCGCGCCGGGTGGGGACGAAGGTGGCGTCGGAATCACGGGGCGGATGCGTGCGGATCCTTCAGGTGAACAAATTCTACGACCCGCGGGGGGGCACCGAAAGGGTCCTGTTCGACCTCGAAGACGGGTTGCGGGCGCGTGGTCACGACGTCGCGGTCTTCGCCTGCGAGCATCCCGACAACCGCCCGTCGGAGTGGAGTCGCTACTTCGTCGGGCGCCGCGACTACGAGAGCCCGGGTCCCGTCGACCGTCTGCGCCATGCCGTCGGGACCGTCTACGACGTCGGAGCACGTCGGGCACTGGGACGTCTTCTCGACGACTTCCGCCCCGACGTGGCGCACCTCCACAACGTGTATCACCAGCTCAGCCCCTCGGTGCTCGACGTCCTGCGTGCTCGCGGCGTGCCGGTGGTCATGACCCTGCACGACTACAAACTGGCCTGCCCCGTCTACCGACTGTTCCGTGACGGTGCGATCTGCACGAAGTGCGTCGGAACGGAATGGCCACTGTGGGTCGGCGTGCACGCCTGTTCGCGGGGGAGCAGGGCCGAGAGCTGGTTGCTCGCGCTCGAGTCCACCGTGCACCGGATGCGCCGTAGCTACGAGCGCGGCGTGTCGGTGTTCGTGAGTCCGAGCGAGTTCCTGGCGGGCATCGTGCGACGACAGGGCCTTCCGGCCCGGCGCATCGCGGTCGTCCGCAACGCGCCCCGTCACCGGCCCGAGGCCGCGGACCCGGACGCACGGTCTCCGCAGCCGCGGGTACTCTACGCTGGCCGGATCAGCCCCGAGAAGGGGGTCGACCTGCTGATCGAGGCGGCCCGGCGGGCTCCGGCCGTCGAGGTGCGGATCGCGGGTACCGGCCCGGATGCGGCCCGGCTCGGCGCGATGTCGGCCGACCTCGACAACGTGCGCTGGTTGGGTCGTCTCGGGCCCGAGGACCTGGAGGCGGAGCGCGCGGCCGCCTGGGCGGTGGCGGTCCCGTCGCGTTGGTACGAGAACGCGCCCCTGAGCGTGATCGAGGCCTTCTGCAGTGGGCGTCCGGTCCTGGCGGCCGACCACGGAGGACTGGTCGAGATGGTCGAGCCCGACGTCAGCGGATGGAGGATCCCCCCGGGCGACGTCGAGGCGTGGGCCGAGGCCCTCCGGCGCTTGCCCCGCGCGCAGTCGGAACTCATGCTGATGGGCATGCGGGCGCGAGCGGTGGCCGACCGTGACCACGACCACGAACGTTTCCTCGACGCCCACGAAGAATTGTACGCGAGCCTCGTGGAGCGCTCGAGAGGGACGGTGCAACGATGATCCGATGCGGAGTGCTCGGTGCCGGTCGCCACGGCGAGCGCTATGTGCGTCACCTGTCGAACGGGGATGCGCCGGGGGCCACGGTGACGGCGGTCTCCCGTCGGTCCCCCGAAGCGCGCGAGCAGTTCGAACGCCGTTATCCGGTCCGGGCCCATGCCGAGTGGCAGGGCCTGATCGACGACGATCGCGTGGACGCGGTGATCGTCACGACCCCTCCCATGGTCCACGACGAGGCGATTCTCGCGTGTCTGTCCGCGGGCAAACCGGTGCTGGTCGAGAAGCCTCTCACCGGAAACTGGGAGCGCGCGTGTGCGCTCGTGGGCCAGCTCGGTCCCGAACCACGCGTGATGGTCGCCCAGACGTTGCGCTTCCACCCGGTGCTGGAGGTCGCACGCGAGCAGATGGGGAGGTTGGGCCGCGTGCACCGGCTCCGGATCGCGCAGCGCCTGCAGCCCACGGGGATCCGCTGGCAGGCCCATCCGCTGGAGGCCGGCGGGGGATCGGTGGTCCTCACGGGTGTCCATCTGTTCGACCTGGTCCGGTGGTTCGTGGGCGGGACACCCGACCATGTCCGCGCGACCCTGGGTCACGTGCGTCCGACGGCACTCGAGAACCTCTTCGACGCATGCTTCGACTACGACGTGGGGCCACTGCTGGCCTCGACCGAGGTCAGCAGGTTCACCGCGAGCCGCAGTGCGCTGCTGGAGGTGGTGGGCACCGACGGTCAGTTCGAGGCCGACTACCTCGGTGGGGTCCTGCGCTGGCGCCGCGGCGCCGAAGTCGACACCTTGGTCGAGGTGCCCGACGCCATGACCATCCCGCGCACGCTCCTGGCCTTCGTGGAGTGGTTGCGGGGGCAGCGGGCCAATCCGGTCACCCTGTTCGACGGGGCCGAGACCCTGCGCATGGCCGAGGCGTGCTATCGCTCGCACGACGAGGCGCGGCGGGTGTCGCTGGCCGAACTCTCCGAAGAGGAGCACGTCTGATGCGCCGCAGCCCTTGGATCCTGATGGTTCTGCTGCTCCTGGCCTCGACGGCCTCCGCTCAGGGTCGGATCGATCGCTTCAAACTGATGCGTTTCGACCGTGCCGCCTACCGGGCCGGGCCGATGGCCATGCTGCCGGCCGACACGAACTCGGGGATCGGTCTGGTCTACGGCGATCGCTTCGGTCTGGTGCGTGTCGTGCGCGTGACCGACGACGCCGTCCGCGAAGTCTGGCGCAGTCGGAACCTGGAAGGCGGAGAGATCGCCGAGATCCTCGTGGCCGACCTCGACGGCAGCGGCGGTGCCGACATCGTGGCCCGCACGAGCGGAGGCAACGTGTTCGTGTTCGACGAGTTCTACTCGTCCCGTTGGGAGAGTCTGAACGAGGGCCTGCGGCAGGTGTCCGCCATGAGCATCGCCAACCTCGACGACGACCCGAACTACGAGCTACTGCTCTTCGCCGACAACCAGCTCCTGTACTTCGACGGATCCGCGTTCAACCGCGAGTACCAGTCGACGCAGACCTACCGCGGCGGCGTGCGCGAGATGATGGTGGGCAACGTCGACAGCGATGCCGAACTCGAGATCGTGTTCAACAACGGAGTCGTGGTCGACGCGGTGAACGGCGAGCCCGAGTGGGAGACCGAGGCTTTCGGCAATTCGATCGAACTCGTCGACATCGACGGTGACGGCCTGCAGGAGATCCTGGGCTACCAGACACCGACGTCGTTCATGCGTATCTTCGACGCCGACACCCAGGAGGAGAAGCCGCTCCAATGACTCCCGACCCCAGTGCGCTGCAGGCTCTGACCGGCGGCTTCGGCGCGCTGATCACGCCGGGTCTCGCCCTGTCGCTGGTGGCGATGGTGGTCGGGGGCTTGGCGCTCGGGGCGGCGCTCGACCGGCGGGATCACCTCGTCACGGTCGCGGTCTTCGTGCTCCTCTTCACCAGTGCGACGGCTCGCCGCGGGGTGGGCACGACCGGAGTCACCGCACTGTGGGTGGGACTGGCCGCGCTGGTCGCGGTGATCGTGTGCCTGCGGGCGCACGGCGGGGTCTGGCGGGGGCTCCTGGCCGGACTCCTGTTGGCCGTGGTGGCGATCCTGTGGCGGATCGAACTCTTCGGTCCGGTACTCCTGGAACTGCGCGGCGCATGGCAGAGCGTGCCGGCATGGGGAACCCTGGTCGTCTACCACCTGGCCACCGCCCTCGCGTTGGCGGGTGTCTACGTGGTGGCGGCCGAGTCGGGGCGGAATCTTCCGGGCCGGCTGTCGTGGCTTCCGTGGGCGCTCACCTGCATCGGCACGGCTGCTCTGATCGCCACCGGCGGCTGGTCGGGGCTCGTCCAGGTCCTGCTGCTGCGCTGGCCCCACCTCCCGCTGGGCTGAGCTCGGCGGGGTCGGCGTACCGTGGCGGCAGTACGAAGCCCCGCCGCGACACGCGCAGCGGGGCTTCATCCCATCGGTTCCATTGTGAACGTCTGCTCCTGGGTCGTCTTGTTCGGTTCCTAGCGCCGCAGCCACCAGAAGATGTCCGCGAGCAACGTGAGGAGACCGAGGAAGTCCTCGGAAGTCATTCCGACCTCCTTCGGCAAGGTTTCGAGGATCGTGAGCCACACCGCCCCACCCGTCCCCATTCCCGGTCACCCCGATCCCGCTGCAGATTCCGTGCCGACATGGACTTCCTGGGAACGACGGACCACGACGACGGTCGTGTCGTCCACCGCCTCGGCGGCCGCATGGGCCTTCACGCGCTCGAAGATCGATGCGAGCAATCGCCGCGGCTCGTGCTCCCGCTCGGCACGGAGCAGCGCGGCGAGGCGCTGGGGACCGAAGGGTTCGCCCTCGGAGTCCTCCTCGTCGATCACACCGTCGGAGTAGGCCACGAGCGTATCGCCAGGATCGAGGCGGATGGTCCCGGCGTGGTAGCCGGCGTCGGGATCGACACCCAGCACCGGACCGCCGCGGGTCAGGGGTTCGCAGCGTTCGCGTCGGGATCGGATCCACAGCGGGGGTTCGATGCCCGCCACGCAGTACTCCACGACGCCCGTCCGTGGATCGATCAACGCGCAGAACAGGGCGATGAAGTTTCCGACCGAGGTCATTCCGTGGACGTGCCGGTTCACGTGCGCGATCGCGTCGGAAAGGGGGAGGCCGGGTCGCACGGTCTCGCGGACGGCCGTCCGGACTCCGCTCGTGAGGAGGCTGGCCGGAATCCCCTTGCCGGAGGCATCGGCGACGACGACCACGACCCCGCCATCGGACAGGGTGAAGTGATCGTGCAGATCGCCACCGACCGACCGGCTGCTGACGGTCCGGCCGCACACCGTGATCGAGTCGCCCAGGATCGGTGCCTGGGGCAGCAACTGTTGCTGGATCTTCTGGGCGAGTTGCAGTTCCGTCCGCACACGCTCGCGCGCGAGGTCCTCCTCGTGCAGACGGGCGTTCTGCAGCGCCGCCGCGGCCTGGCGGCACAGCGAGTCGACGTGGTAGAGGTGCAGGGCACCGTACGCGCGGCCGTCGTTCCGCGGGCCGAGCACCAGCAGGGCGACCGTCTCGCCCGAGGACACCAGCGGTGCGACCACGTGCGCGTCGGCGCGTCGGATCCAGGCCCGGGTGGAGGGGCCGAACCGATGGTCTTCGGTTGCGCGATCTGGCGGCAGGACGAGAACTTCACGCGATCCGCAGAGAAGTCGCGCGAGCGACGATTCGTCGCCCAGCTGCAGGGCCGTCGCCAGCTCCCCGTCGAGTCCGTGGGGCACCCATCGGCTCCCGTGCGGCTCGAGGATCCGCGCCTGGCGCGTGTCCACCAGCTGGCGGACGCCACCGAGGAAGTCCTCGATCACCGCCTCGGGTTCGCGCGACTCCGACAGGGTGCGGCCGAGCTCGTCGGCCACCCGGCGGATCCGTCGTTGCTCGGGGTACAGGACGCGATCGATCCCGCCGGCCAGAGCACGAACGGGAGCTCGTGTCAGCGTGAACAGGGCGACCAGCCCCACGATCACCAGGAGGTAGACCGCCGGACGCGCCGACGGATCCAGGCGCGGCCCCACGATGCCGGCCGTGACCCAGGCGCCCAGCGCGACCGGCAGGCCCAGGAACGCGGCGACGAGCGCCTGTCGGGTCAGATGGGCCAGATCGATCACACCGCTGCGGAGCAGGGCCAACGAGAAGCTCGCCGGCACGAGCGGCAGGGCGAGCACCGCGAGCTCGTCGAGCGGCCAGGCGTGGGTGGGGTCGAGCAGTCGGGCCAGGGCCGCGATCGTGAGTGGCAGCACACCCAACCCGAGTCCCAGTGCGGCCAGGCGTAGCTTCGATCCGCGCACCCAGGTCTCGCGGCGCTGGATCTTGCGGACGAACACCGCGATCCCCGCGAGTACGTACCCGACGAACAGAAGTGTGGTGGCGGTCAGGAGCCAGGGCTCGACCGCGCGTGCCGCCGGGCTGGCCGGAGCCAGCGACGACGCGACGTGGACGGGCAGCAGGACCACCGCCGGCACCAGCACCCAGCGCTGCCGCGCGTATCCCGCCTCCCGGCTCGCGACCCCTTCGGGGAAGATCAACAGGAAACGCAGCAGGAAGGCCGCCAGCAGCGCCTGCATCCCGTCTCGCAGCCCGGTGACCAGTCGGATCCAGTGGCGGTCGGGGAGGCTGGGCAGGTCGAGGAAGGGAAAGGCCAGCAACACGCACAGCACGTAGAACGTGCGGCCGAGCTCGTCGTCGCGGCGGAGGTAGGTGACGAAGCCCAGGAACAGGAAGCAGATCGCGCTGAGGCGCATGGAGAGCGTGAGGACCTGGCTCTCCATCGGGCGTCGGCTGAGCTCGATGTCGAGGACCAGGGGACGGTCGTTCCGCAGCAGTGTCAGACGGAGCTCGTCGCCGGCGTGCTGGCCGACCAGGGAGGCTCGGACGTCGGCGTAACTGGCGACCCGTTCCCGCCCGAGGGCGATCACCCGATCGCCGACCTCGACGCCGGCCCGGGCGGCCGGCCCGTCGGGTTCGACGACCATGACGGTGGTCTGACGGAGCTTCCAGCCGAGGTCGGGACGCCGGAGCATCTCGAGACCACCGGGGATCTCGAGGACCAGGAGCAGGGGCACGACGGCGAGCAACAGACGTCGCCCGAGTCGGCCGGGGGACCGGTCCACTCCACCCTCCCGTTCTGGAGTCGTCCGCACTCTGACCGATGTCCCGCGCGGCCGTCAAGCGCGGTCGAGGCGAGACGTCACCGGGCGAGGACCATGCGGCGCGTCACCACCTGCCCCTCGAACTCCAGGCGCGTGAAGTAGAGTCCCGAGGCGACCGGACGTCCGGTGCGATCGGTGCCGTCCCACATCACCTCGTCGCGACCTGCCGCGTGCACCGACTCGACGAGGTTGCGTACGATCCGCCCACGCGCGTCGTAGACCCGCAGGGAGACGTGACCCTCGCGCGGGATCGCGTAGGCGACCAGGGTGCGCGGGTTGAACGGGTTGGGAACGGGGCGTCCGAGCCACGCGCGGTCGTTCGCCAGGACGGCCGGGACGTCGGGCTCGTCGATGCCGACCGACGTGGACAGCCCCGCCTGATCGACGATCGTTCCGGCCAGGGCGCGTGTGATCGCGTGCCCCAGCGTGGGGTCGAGCTGTTGGTAGGTGTCGGTGGAGCGGTGGTAGTCGCCGTAGGCCGCCCAGTCCTCCTCGATGGCCAGCAGGGCGGGGATCCCCGCCTGGAGGAACGGGATGTGATCGCTGCCGAAGGGATTGAAGCTGAAGCTCCACTCCAGTCCACCCAGGGCGACCACGTTGTCACGCAGCGACGTCATCAGGGGCTCCGAGGCCTGGTTCGCTTCGATCAACACGCCGAAGTCGTCCTGCCAGGCCGAGACCATGTCCATGGTCAGGGCGGCGGTCACGGTCCATCCGTTGGCCGCGAGCTGGTCGACGTAGGCCTGACTACCGTACAGTCCCTGTTCCTCGCCTCCGAAACAGACGAAGTGCACGCTGCGCTCGGGGACGGCGTCGGCGAAGACCTCGGCCAGGTGCAGGACCGCCGCCGTCCCGCTGGCATTGTCCTCGGCGCCGGGCGCGAGCTGGGTCGGGATCTCGCTGGTCGCGTCGTAGTGCGCACCCACGACCACGACCTCGTCGGGGAGTCCGGCGCCCTCGCGGATCGCGATCAGGTTCTGTGTCGTCCATCCCGGCATGGGCACCGTCTGGGAGACGACGGAGTACCCCGCGGACTCGAAGCCCGTGGTGAGCCAGGCGACGGCATCGTCGACGCCGCCGGCCTGGCCCTCGCTGTAGGTGTAGCGGGTGGTGATCGTGCCCGACCGCCCACTGGCGTCCAACGGTAGGTCTCCCGAGAGCTTGCGGACGATCTCGGAGTAGCGCGCGAGATCGACTTCGTCGATCAGCGCGGTCTTGGCGGCGGAGTCGACACGGCGGGGCAGATTGGCCACCCCGTCGCGGGGACGCGGTGGTGGCGTGAGCCACGTCAGGCGTTCGAAGTGGTGGGAGAGATGGGAGTGCCCCGCGGGGTCGTCGAGGGCGACGATCCGATGACCGCTCCATCGCGCGAGGGTCCGCAGATCGTCGTCGGCATGGACGGCGGACTCGCGCACGACGTACAACTGTTCGCCGTCGGGGGCACGGAGCGTCCGGGCCGACGCGGGCAGGGCTGGCGTGGCGCCGGGTGCCGGCACCCACACGGTCCTGTCGCCCAGGATCCGGACCTGCACCTCGGCCTCGGACGGACGCGGTGTGCCGGAATCGACCAGATGGACGACGGGGCCGGCCATCGCGGTGGTGGCGCCCAGCAGCGCGACGGCGCACAGCAGCAATCGGAGTCTCGGCATGGATCCACTTCCGTCGGGAAACGCTCTCTCACAAAAGTACCACCACCGACGGGGCCCGGGAAAGGGTCGTGGCGAGATCCCGACCCCTCGGTCCACGGTGGCGGCGGGGGCCCGATGGTTCGCGGCGGCAGCCGTCGTGGTCCTCGGGGCGTGCGCCTCGACCCCGCGGTCGGAGCGCGTCGGCGCCACGGTGGAGGTCTCGCCGGACTTCGGGCGCGTGCTCGAGGCGACCCTTGCCGTGGCCCCCACCGTCCCAGGTCCCACGACCGCAACCCTGCACGGGGACCTGCGGCGCGTGGCCCTCGAACTCCACGATCATCTGTACGCAGGATTGCCCGCCACTCGGTTGGTCGGCCCCGACAGCGTCGGAGCCCGGTTGGAGACCGGGGACGTCGGCCTGAGGCCGCTCGTCCGGCGACTGGCCCTGGGCGACCGGCTGCTGCCGGCCGATGGCGAACCCCTGCGACGTGCGCTCGGGCAGCGGTACGTCCTGCTGACCTGGATCGCGGAGACGGTCGTCACCGGATCGGAGCGGCCGCGCACCGACCTCGACGTCTCGGACTTCAACACGGACCAGGGACTGGCCTCCTATCGGCGCATCGAGGGTGCCCTGCACGGGGCCGTCGTCGATCTCGAGCGCGCCGAGGTGTTGTGGCGTGCCCGCGAGCCCTACCGCGGACGTCCCGTCTTCGACGACGCTCCCTTCGGTACGGAACTCGATCGTCTTCGGGCATCGGCGGCGACCACGCTCGCGATGACCCTGGAGAGTTCGTGACCATTCCCGCGTGGACGCCCAACTCGTTGTCAGGACGTCCGATTGACCGCCGCGCGGGCCGTTGCTAGCCTACCCGTTCTCCCGACCGGCCCCGCCGGTCCCCCGACCCGTGGCGGCCCCGTGGCCAGCCTTCCGCCCGCACCGAGCGCGAAGCCCCGCGCCGAGGACGACGATGGACAAGCAGTACGATCCCACCGGACTCGAGGAGAAGTGGTATCCGCAGTGGGAAGAGGCCGGCCTGTTCACGCCGCCCGAGGACCTCGAGCCCACCGAGGACGCCCCGGCCTTCGTGATCACGCTGCCGCCGCCGAACGTCACGGGCATCCTGCACATCGGTCACTGCCTCGGTGCCGGCATCATGGACGCGCTCGTGCGCTACTACCGCATGTGCGGACGGCCGACGCTGTTCGTCCCCGGCACCGACCACGCCAGCATCGCCACCGAGAACAAGGTCGTCGCCCAGTTGCGCAGCGAAGGCATCGACGCGCGCGACCTCGACCGCGACGCCTTCCTCGAGCGCGCCTGGAAGTGGGCCGACGATCACCACGACGTGATCGTCTCGCAGTTCAAGCGCTACGGCGTGAGCCTCGACTGGACACGCGAAGCCTTCACCATGGACGAGCAGCGCACGCGCGCGGTGCTCACGGCCTTCGTGAAGCTGTACGAGAAGGGCCTGGTCTTCCGCGGCGACTACATGACGAACTGGTCGGTCGCCCAGCAGAGCGCCGTGAGTGACGAAGAGGTCGTGCACAAGGAGGTGAACGGCAAGCTCTGGCACTTCCGCTATCCGCTGAAGGAGACCGGCTACCTGGTCGTGGCGACCACCCGCCCCGAGACCATGCTCGGCGACACCGCGGTGGCGGTGAACCCCGACGCCGAGAAGACCGCGTGGTTGAAGGGCCAGACGGTGATCCTGCCGCTCGTCGGGCGCGAGATGCCGGTGATCGAGGACGACCACGTCGATCCCGAGTTCGGCACCGGCTGCGTGAAGGTCACGCCCGCGCACGACCCCAACGACTACGAGATGGGCAAGCGGCACGACCTGGACTTCGTGAACATCCTGGATCCCGACGGGACGATCAGCGACGCCGCCCCCGAGGCCTACCGCGGCCTCGACCGCTTCGAGGCGCGCAAGAAGGTCGTGGCCGACATGGAGGCCGAAGGCCTGCTCGAGAAGATCGAGGACCACACGCACATGGTCGGCTACCACGACCGCAGCGACACGGTGATCGAGCCCTACATCTCGAAGCAGTGGTTCCTGAAGATGGACGACCTCGCGAAGCCCGCGATCGAAGCGGTGGAGAAGGGCGAGATCACCATCTTCCCCGATCGCTGGCAGGGCGTGTACTTCCACTGGATGCGCAACATCCGCGACTGGTGCATCAGCCGACAGTTGCGCTGGGGGCACCGGATTCCCTTCTACGAGTGCGCCGACTGCGGCCACGAGATGGTGCAGGTCGACGCGCCCACGCGGTGCGCCGAGTGCGGCAGCGAGTCGCTCGAGCAGGACGAAGACGTCCTCGACACCTGGTTCAGTTCGTGGCTGTGGACCTTCAGTCCGCTGGGCTGGCCCGAGAAGACCGACGACCTGCGGAAGTTCCACCCCACGAGCGTGCTCGTGACCGGATCGGACATCATCTTCTTCTGGGTCGCGCGCATGATCATGGCCAGCTACGAGTTCCTCGACGAGCCACCCTTCGAAGAGGTGCTCTTCCACGGCATCGTGCGCGACGAGAAGGGACGAAAGCTCAGCAAGAGTCTGGGCAACAGTCCCGACCCGATCGAACTCATGGACGAGTACGGTGCCGACGCGCTGCGCTTCGTGCTGGTGATGCTCACGCCGACGGGCTCGGACATCAACTTCAGCGACGGGACCTGCGAGACGGGCCGGAACTTCTGCACGAAGATCTGGAACGCCACGCGGCTGCTGTTCGGGCACCTCGACGAGTCCGACCTGCAGTTCGGCGAGGCGCAGGTGGAGCGCATGGAGCGCGACCTGGCCCCGCTCGAGCCCGACGACGACTTCGACGCCGACGCGTGGTTGCGGGCGATCCACTACGCCACCTTCGGCGGCGACGCTCCGCCGACCGGAGAGCTGGCGCCGGTCGAGCTCGAGGATCGCTGGATGCTGCACCGTCTGGCCGTGGCCGCGCAGAGCGTGGAACGCAGCATGGAGGCGCGACGACTGAACGATGCCGCCTACGCGGGCTACGACTGTTTCTGGCACGAGTACTGTGACTGGTACCTCGAGGCGATCAAGCCGCGCCTGCGCGGCGAGAGTCCGCGCGAACGCAACACGGCGCTGGTGGTGGCGCTGACGGTGCACGCGCTGCTGCTCCGTCTGTTGCATCCGTTCCTGCCGTACATCACCGAGGAGCTGTGGCACGCCCATCCGGCGACGGCGGGCTTCGTGGTGGCCGCGCCCATGCCCCGCTTCGTGGGCGACCCGCCCCTGGCCGCCGATGCGGTGCGCTTCGACCGCGTGCGCGAACTCGTGGGTGCGATCCGCAACCTGCGGGGTGAGCTCGGGGTCCCGCCGGGAAAGCGCGGACGTGCGCTGCTCCGTGGCGAGGGCGAGGTCGCACGCGGCGTCGAGCCGCTGGGGGGTCCGATCGCGCTTCTCGCGAAGCTCGAGAGCGTGGAGATGCTACCGATGGGCGAGGAGGCACCGGCGCAGTCGGTGTCGGCCGTGGTGGGCGACCTCGAGGTCTTCCTGCCACTCGAGGGACTGGTCGATCTCGAGGAGGAGCGCAAGCGTCTCGCCAAGGAACGCGATGGTGTGGCCCGGCGTTTGAACGGGGTCCGGGGCAAGCTGTCGAACGAGAAGTTCGTGAGCAAGGCGCCGGCCGAGGTGGTGGAGCGTGAGCGTGCGCTCGAAGCCAGCCTGGCCGACACCCTGACGAAGCTCGACGAGCGGATCGCCGCTCTGCAGGACTGAGCGGCACCGTCGGTCGACGGGGCAGGAGGGGTCATGAGCGAGGGCGACGTCCGCGACTACCGGAGCCTGGGAGAGATCCTCCGCGACGCTCGCGAGAAGAAGGGCTGGTCGGTCGAAGAGCTCCACGATCGCACCCGGATCGCACCGCGTATGCTCCAGGCGCTGGAGTCCGACGACTTCGACCAGTTCGACAGCCCGGTCTATGCCCGCGGATTCGTGCGGCAACTCGCCGGGGTCCTCGATCTCGATCCGGACTGGTTGCTCACCAAACTCGGACTGCCCGAGCGCCCGCCCCAGCCGATCGAACCGGACGAGGCCGCCACGCAGGAGTTCACACCGGTGACGCCGCCCACGGCACCTCCGGTGTCCGAGAGGGGCCCGGTGTGGGAGGTCGAGTCGGTCCGGGTCCGCCGTATTGCGCCCGAGAGCAGTGGCGGTGGCCGTGCGCGGTGGATCACGCTCGCTGTGGCCACGGCGGTGATCGTCGGCGCGGTGGTCGTGTGGACCCTCCTGCCGGTCGACGATGGTCTCGGGCCCGATGCCGAGCGCCCGGAGACCCGGGTGGCGGAATCGCCCGCCCCACGGACGTCCGTCCCGCCGGCGGAGACGCCCGGGGAGCAGGCGCCGGCCGGGGAAGTGGAGGATGCCGCCGAGGGATCCCCGGAGGGCGGTGACGTCGCGATCCCGCCCGAGCCGGCGGACGACGACCCGATCACCGAGGAGACACCTCCGGTCGACCGACTCGAGTGGCACCCCAGCACCGCGCCGGCGCCGGTGGACGAGCGAACGGCGGAGCGGAGCACCGCGGGGACCGAGGACGCCGACATCGACGAGACGGCCGACCAGACGGTCGAGAACGAAGGTGAGAGGGCGCCGGCGCGCGCAGACATGACCTCGACGCCCGCACGCCGCGACGAGGTCGTGGAGTCCACGGAGCCGAACGGGGGGCTTCCGAGTGTGGTGCGCGGTCAGCCCGAGGCCGACGTGCCCGTCATGCGGCTCGTGATCACCGCACGGGAGCGGGTCGAGGTGGACGTCGAGCTCGCTAGGGGCCAGCGCGAACGCCGAGTCCTGGAAGCCGGTGAGGTCTGGAGGCTGACCGGCACCGACCACTTCCTGATCCGCGCGAGCGATCCCGATGCCGCCGACTTCGAGCTCGACGGCATCGTGCGCGAACCACCGCCGCGTTGGACCGGGGCGGAGTGGTTCCTCCGGAGCGAACCGGCCGACCCCGAATGACTGGTCGCGATCAGTGGATCCCGTGCATCCACCGGCGAAGCAGGGGCACCAGCACCAGCAGTGCCGCAGCGGCTCCGAGGATCACGTAGAGTCCCCACACCTGGTAGGCGTCGGTGTACGCGGCCAGCGACTCCAAGGGCGTGGCGCCGGCGACGGCTTCTTCGCCACCTGCGGTCAGCTTTCCGATCTCACCGGCGATCTTGTTCGCGAGTGCGATCGACAGGAACCATGCACCCATGACGAAGCCCACGATCTTGCCGGGCGAGAGCTTGCTGATCATCGAGAGTCCGACCGGTGACAGGCTCAGCTCGCCGGTGGTGTGCAGCAGGTAGAGACCGAACAGGAACAGCACCGGCACCAGACCCTGCTCGTCGGCGAAGAACTTCGCCCCGATCAGGATCACACCGAAGCCCAGCCCGAGCTGCGCCAGGCCGAGCACGAACTTCATCGGAGTGGACGGCTCGGCGTTGGCCGTGCGCAGACGGAGCCACATCCACGAGAAGACCGGCGCCAGCAGCATGATGTACAGCGGGTTCAGGCTCTGGAAGACCGAGGCCGGGATTTCGCCGCCGAAGACGTTGCGGTCGACGTTGCGCTCGGTGAACAGTGTGAGCGAGCCTCCGGCCTGCTCGAACAAGGCCCAGAACATGGCGTGGAAGAAGAAGAGCACCACGACCACGAGCAGGCGGTCGCCCTGCTGGCGGTGGGTGAGCACGGGCGCGCTCGCCACGACGTCGGCCCCGGCGGCGGACGTCTCCGGCTGCGACGAGGCGATCGGCTGGTCGCCCTTCGCGCGGAGACGCAGGGCCTCGAAGACCAGGTAGGCCACGATGCCCAGTGCGATGATCAGCAGCAGGGTCGACATGAGCTGGTCGAGGCTCAGGAGGGCCGCACAGATCGGCAGCATGAGCAGGGTGCCGCCCCACACCAGGACGTTCGGGCTCAAGGGGCCCAGGGCCGGGCGCCGCGCGGCGACGGGGTCGGGCTCGAGACCGGAGGATCCGAAGACCTTCTTCCCGACCGTCCAGAACACGATCAGGCCGAGGCCCATGCCGATGCCGGCCAGACCGAATCCGTAGTGCCAGCCGATGTTCTCGCCGACGTATCCGCAGGTCAGCGACGACAGGAAGGCCCCGATGTTCACGCCCATGTAGAAGATCGTGTAGGCGCCGTCCTTGCGTGGGTCGTCGGTCGTGTAGAAGGTGCCGAGATAGCTGCTGATGTTCGGCTTGAAGTAGCCGTTGCCGATGATGATCAGGGCGAGAGAACCCGCGAACAGTGCCATGTTCCCCTCGAAGAGCATGCCCTCGAGGGCCAGGGCGAAGTGCCCGAGCATCATGATGATCCCGCCCACCAGGATCGCCTTGCGGAAACCGAACACCCGGTCGGCGATCAGGCCGCCGACGACGGGGAACAGGTAGACCATCGAGGTGTAGGAGCCGTAGATCCCCAGGGCCCGGGCGTCGGCGGCCGCTCCCATGTCGACGAAGAGGACCTTCACCATGTACAGGGTGAGTAGCGCGCGCATCCCGTAGTAGCTGAAGCGCTCCCACATCTCCGCTCCGAAGAGCACGAAGAGGGCGCCCGGGTGGGTCTTGCGATTGGTCGCGATGACCACGGGCACCCAGATCAACACGAAGATCCATCCGAAGAGCAGGATGTACTCGGTGATGTTCATGGCGGGTCCTGGGTTCGTGCGGAAGGGGGCGGCCGGAGTCACGGCGTCTCCGGCCCGCGGAGGTCAACCTCGGCATTGAACGGGACTTGGGGTCGCGCCGCAAGGGAAGGTCACGTCTGCGGAATCTTGCCACGACCCCCGACCGGGAATAGTGTGAACGGTCCCTCGGACTCGCGACGCGGCAGCGCCGGATGGAGCCCATGAGCCAGTTCCGACTCCACAGCCCGTATCCGCCGACCGGCGACCAGCCCGAGGCGATCCGTGAGCTCGTCGACGGCCTGAACACCGGTCGCCGCGACCAGGTCCTGCTGGGCGTGACCGGCAGCGGCAAGACCTTCACCATGGCGAACGTGATCGCCCAGTGGGGGCGTCCGACCCTGGTCCTGAGCCACAACAAGACCCTGGCCGCCCAGCTCTACGGCGAGCTGCGGGGCTTCTTCCCGGACAACGCGGTCGAGTACTTCATCAGCTACTACGACTACTACCAGCCCGAGGCCTTCATCCCCAGCACCAACACCTACATCGAGAAGGACGCGAGCATCAACGACGAGATCGAACGCCTGCGGCTGCGGGCCACGGCTTCGTTGCTGTCGCGTTCCGACGTCATCGTGGTGGCCAGCGTGAGCTGCATCTTCGGCCTGGGCAATCCCGAGAACATCCGTCGTCAGGTGTTGGGGATCCACGTGGGCGAGGAGGTCGAGCGCGACGACCTGCTACGCCGTCTCGTGGACATCCAGTACGCCCGCAACGACGTCGCCTTCGAGCGCGGGACCTTCCGCGTGCGGGGCGACGTGGTCGAGATCAAGCCCGCCTACGCCGACGAGATCGTGCGCGTGGAGATGTTCGGCGACGAGATCGACGCCATCGCCCGCGTCGACCCGATCACCGGCGACGTGATCGGCCGGGTCGAGAGCGCGGCGATCTACCCGGCCACACACTTCATCACCGAGCGCAGCATGCTCGAGACCATCGGCACCGAGATCACCGCCGACCTCGAGTCGCGCCTGAGCGAGTTCGAGGCGAACAAGAAGCTGCTCGAGGCCCAACGGCTGGAGAGCCGCACCCGCTACGACATCGAGATGATCCAGGAGATGGGGTACTGCGCCGGTGTCGAGAACTACTCCCGGTACTTCGATCGTCGGAGTCCGGGCGACCGCCCCGCCTGTCTGCTCGACTACTTCCCCGAGGACTGGCTGATGATCATCGACGAGAGCCACGTCACGGTGCCGCAGGTCGGCGGAATGTTCAACGGCGACAGGTCGCGCAAGGAGACCCTGGTCGAGCACGGCTTCCGCCTTCCGAGCGCTCTCGACAACCGACCGCTCAAGTTCGACGAGTTCCTCACCATGCTCCCGAAAACGGTGTACGTGTCGGCCACGCCGAGCGGCTGGGAACTCGACCGGGCCGGCGGCGTGATCACCGAGCAGATCATCCGTCCGACCGGACTCATGGATCCGGCCCTGGAACTGCGTCCGGTCAAGGGCCAGATCGACGACCTGATGAACGAGATCAAGGGTGTGGTGACCAAGGGCCAACGCGTGCTCGTGACCACGTTGACCAAACGCATGGCCGAGGATCTGACCGACTACCTTCGCGAGGCCGGCGTGGCCGTGCAGTACCTGCACAGCGACATCGCTGCGCTCGATCGCGTGCAGATCCTGCGCGGACTGCGCCTGGGCGAGTTCGACGTGCTCGTCGGTATCAACCTGTTGCGCGAGGGCCTCGACCTGCCCGAGGTCGGCCTGGTCGCGATCCTGGATGCCGACAAGGAGGGCTTCCTGCGCAGCGAGACCAGCCTGATCCAGACCGCGGGCCGCGCGGCGCGCAACGTCGACGGACGCGTGATCCTCTACGCCGACAACGTCACCGGTTCGATGCAGCGGGCCATGGACGAGACCGAGCGTCGGCGCGAGAAACAGAGGCAGTACAACGAGGGGCACGGCATCGTTCCGCGGAGTATCGTGAAGAGTGTCGAGGACATCATGTCGATCACCTCGGCCGCCGACGGTGTGGGCGAGAACGCGCCGGCGGCACCGAAGCGTGGGCGCAGGGCGGAACCCGCGGAGTCCACCGATCCCGTCCTCGCGATCCTCGAGGGCCTGGACAGCCAGGGGCCGGCCGAGATCCTCGACCGCCTGCGCGATGAGATGTACCGCGCGGCGAAGGACCTCGACTTCGAGACCGCGGCCTCGTTGCGCGACCGCATCGAGGAGTTCGTGCTCGAACACGACCTGGAGGGCCCGTCGAGCGTGCAGGCCGAGCGCGAGCGCAAGAGCAACACCCGGCCGAAGGCCCGTCGGCCGAAGTCGAAGGCGAAGCGCCGATGAGATTCGATTCCGAGGCCCGTGACGCCGCGCTCCGTCTGCTGGAGTGGTCGCTGCACGAGGACCGCGCCCGGCACGACGTGACCAGTCTGCTGGCCGTCCCCGACGACGCCCGTGGTCGCTTCGTCGTGCGCAACCGAGCGGCCGGCGTGGTCGCAGGGATCGAGGCGGTGGCCCTGACCCTGGAACTGCTCGGTGCCGACGCGTCGGCGTCCGTCGTCGTCGAGGACGGAACCAGTCTGGCCGTGCCCACGGCCCTGGCCACGGTCGAAGGACGGAGGCTGGACGTGCTCGCCACCGAACGCACGTTCCTGAACCTGATCGGCGTGCTCTCGGGCACGGCCACGCTCACACGGCGCTTCGTCGACGCCGCCGGTCCGGGCTGCACGATCCTGGACACCCGCAAGACCTGGCCCGGATACCGCACACTGCAGAAGTACGCCGTGCGCTGTGGGGGCGGACGCAACCACCGTCCGCACCTCGCCGGTGGGATCCTGCTCAAGGACAATCATCGGCAGTACGGTCTCGATCTGCCGGCACTGGTGCGTCGGGCACGGGCCGGGCACGGAGGACTGGAGATCGTGGTGGAGGTCGACGGACTCGACGAACTGGACGAGGCGCTCGGACTCGACGTCGATCGGGTCCTGCTCGACAACTTCGATCCCGACGGCTTGGCCGAGGCCCGCCGGCTTCGTGATGCGCGGGCCCCGTCGATCGCCCTCGAGGTGTCCGGGGGCGTCGACCTCACCACCGTCGGTGCACTGGCCGCGGCGGGGGCGGACTATGCGAGCGTGGGCGCGTTGACCCACTCGGCGGCGGTGTTCGACGTCGGACTCGACGAACTCGCAGCGGAGGACGCGTCTTGAGACGGGACCTGGTGCCCAAAGCACTCGACACCGCGTGGCTCGGTCACGTCTTCGACGCGCACGACGAGATCGACAGCACGAATCGCCGGGCCTCCGACCTCGCTGCGGCCGACACCGCGCACGGCACGGTGGTGGTCGCCGGGCGACAGACCGCCGGGCGCGGTCGTCAGGGACGGGCGTGGATCGGTGTCGAGGGAGACCTCCTCGCGTCCTGTGTCCTGCGGCCGCCGACCGTCGGTCCGGACGTCGCTGCGCTCTCGCTGGTGGTCGCTCTCGACATCGCGGGCACGCTCCGCGACGACATCGGAATCGAGACCGTCGGGGTCAAGTGGCCCAACGACGTGTGGGTCGGATCGCGCAAGATCGCGGGCATCCTGCTCGAGGCTCGAAGCGATACGGCGCCGCGTGTCGTGGTCGGTTTCGGTGTGAACCTCCGGCGCCCCGCGATCCGCGACGAGGCGCTCGAAGGGCGCGCCACGTCGGTCGAGGAGGCACGGCCGGATCGACGGCCACCGTCGCCCGCCGAGTTCCTCGCGTGCGCCTTGCCGCGTCTCGAGCGCGGGATCGACGACTTCGTCGCCGCGGGATTCACTCGGCGTGGCGCCGAGTGGGACGCTCTCGACGTACTGCGAGGCCGGATCGTGGAGTACCATCGCGAGGGTCGGCGCGCGAGGGCCGAGGCCGTGGGTCTGGCGCCCGACGGGTCGCTGCGCGTGGTCCACGGCGACGGGCGTGTCGAGCAGTTGTACGGAGGCGAGGTGCACGTGATGGGGTTCGGGGTATGAAGTGGCTCGCCCTCGACATCGGGAACTCGAAGGTCGCTGCGGGCTTGGTCGAGCGGACCACGGTGATCGACGAGATCGCGGTCCTCGACCCCGATGCCGGTGTGGAGTCACAGATGGCGGCGATCTTCGATCCGGTGATCGAGGCCATCGGCCGCCACGATGCGGTGGGCGTGGTCGTATCGTCGG
>Ga0209949_1000269_pt1 | contig 28711 bp, 25 predicted proteins | sample SalPonC_black_MG_FD_185711 | JGI IMG/M metagenome (GOLD analysis project Ga0209949, IMG submission 185711) | Salt pond soil microbial communities from South San Francisco under conditions of wetland restoration - Salt Pond MetaG... | ecosystem: Environmental > Aquatic > Marine > Intertidal zone... | reverse complement strand
GAAAGGGTGGAATGTTCGTGTCCATACCCTTAAATTCCTTGCAAACCAGGTCTTGACCTTTTTGTCCAGTCCTTCCTTGCTCATCAATGCTAGAGACCAAGCTCGCCTTGATCTGAACAAAAATCTACAGCAACTTTTGTATACTTACTTAATAGCAATGACACGGGAGTTAAGCGGGTACTAATGCCCCTCTGCTGTACCCAATTCTACCGAAAAATACTCTGCGGAAAAGCAAGTTCAAAATTACCCGAATCTATAAAAGATTTTCGCGCCAGGGATAGTAGGGGCCGTGAGCGGAGCGAGCGGGTGCCGAGGATCGCTACCGGCGATCTCGAGCACGGAACCCCCGCATAGCCCGGTCCCGGTTCCAGACTGGAACCGGGAGGCGCCCAAAAAGATATTATTCTCCACTTTTACGTTCGTAGATCAAAAAACGATGTGGAAGAACATTCTTTTCATCGACAGTGCCTTCCCGATCTGAGGTGCAGATCCAATGGGCGGGGTCTAGTTTTGGGAAATAGGTGTCTCCGGCAGCTTCGGTCTGAATGCGGGTGAGATATACACGGTCCCAGAGGTCCATGCTTTGCTTGTAAATTTCGCCTCCTCCAGCGATAAAGGCTTCAGTTTCACCGGCTTCATAAGCCATGGAGAGCGCTTCGGGGATATGATGTGCGACCTGGGCTCCGGAAACGGCGTAATAGGGATCGCGAGTAAGGATGATGGTGTGACGACGTGGCAAAGGCCGACCGATGGAGGCAAACGTCTTGCGCCCCATGATGAGATGATGGTGCAGAGTGGTTCGCTTAAAATATTTCAAATCTGACGGTAAGTGCCAGGGAATCTGACCTTGATCTCCGATAAGGCCGTTTTGATCGGTGGCTACAATGGCTGAGACGAGCATAATTATAAATTGGGTGTGAGTTGAGCTTGCATCATGCGATCTTCCCACCATTGACGGGTGGGCGCGATGCTGTCCTTTAAATATTTTTCGATGATTAGTCCCCCCATGGGTGCTGCATAAGTACCTCCATACCCCCCATTCTCTACAAATACAGCTACGGCAATTTTGGGATTGTAACGAGGCGCAAAAGCATAAAAGACAGAGTGATCTTTACCGTGAGGGTTTTCAGAAGTTCCGGTTTTGCCACAAATATTGACATTGGGCACTCGTGCGCCCCGAGCTGTTCCATAGTCTACGGCGCGCTGCATCCCCTCCAGCACGACAGAAAAGTAGGCCGTGTCAAGGCCGGTCTGACGAACGGGGCGAGTGATTTCCTGTAGGGGGCCATTTTCCGTTTTTTGGGCACGGACGAGATGGGGTGTATAAAAGATACCCCGATTGGCCATCATGGCTGCCAAATTAGCCATTTGTATGGGAGAGAGTTGCAGCTCTCCCTGTCCGATGCCATTGGAAATAATGTACGTTGATCGCCAGTCGGCCTGTTGGAAGGAATACATGCGATCGTAAAAATTAGGATTGGGCAGAAAGCCGGAAGACTCTCCATCGAGATCGATGCCGAGAGGTTGCCCGAGCCCCATTTCCCGAAGAATGCTATTGAGTTCATTAAGGCCAAGTTCGGGACGACTGGCACCGTGTTTGTCGACCATTTTTCGGTAAAGCTCATAGAAATAGGAATTGCAGGAGACCTGAATGGCGTCGCGCATATTGTGCACTCCGGGTCCTGCGTGACATCCCCAGCGTGCATTTCGATAATAATAGGCGCCCTGACAGCGATAATAATCTTGTGGATTGACGACCCCCATCTGCTGGGCGGCCAGTCCATAAATGGGTTTCATCAAGGAACCGGCGGGGTAGTTGGCGCTAATAGCGCGATTAAAAAATGGTTTGAGTGTATCCTTTGCCAGCAGGCGAAAAGCGTCGCCTCGATTGCGATTGAGTGCCAGGACTTGCGGGTCATAGCTGGGAGAGCTGGCTAAACATAATATTTCACCGGTTTCGGGTTCAATCGCCACGATACTTCCCTTTTTCCCCTGCATTAAAGCTTCGGCGTAGGCCTGCAGATCCATATCGAGGGTGAGGAATAAGTTCTGGCCGGACAAAGCCGGCGTATCGAGACGCCCACCATCAAAAGGCCCCATATTGTTTCCCCATTTGTCTTTTAGGATATAGCGCAAACCTTTTACGCCACGGAGTGAGCGCTCATAAAACTTTTCCAGTCCATATTTTCCGATGATATCTCCGTGCTGATAGACCTCCGGCTCCCGCTGGAGACTCTGTCGGTCTATCTCGCTGATAAAACCCAAAACCTGGGCCCCGTAGGTTGTTGCGTATCCCCGGGTATGACGTCGCTGCGCTGAAATACCTGGAAATTTATGCTGATGCTCTGCGAAGACGGCATATCGATCGGGATGGATCTTGGTTTGGAGTATGAATGGGGCATAGCGCGCAAATCGAGGGGAGCTCCAGTCTTTGTCCAGCGCTTCTTCCCAGAAGTTTTTATTGATATCTAAAATGTTGAATAACAAAGCGGTATCCATATCCGGGTCGAGCTGATTAAAAGTCACTTCAATGTCGTAGATAGGGTCGTTGTAGACTAGTAACTTTCCGTCGCGGTCATACATTAAACCTCGGGAAGTGTGAAGAACTTGCTTACTGATGGTCGCCGAACTGGCCTCTTTCCGAAAGGTAGGATCAAAAAGTTGTAGCTGAGCTGTTTTATAAACCAGCAGCAGTCCTCCAACAAGGAAGAACCATTGTATGGCTTGTGCATTCCATTCTTGTTTCTTGTTTTTCATAAAAGCTATTAGCGTCTATAAAAGAATAAAAACTGAATAATGAGCAAGAAAAACCAGGAAAAACCCGCTGAAAAAATGGTTTTGATCCACAATTCGATGAAAGACTGAAAAGTAAACATATCAAAAACATAGTACCAAAAACAGTGCAGAATCAGGCCGAGGGCATAATAGGTGGCTATAAACCCCATGCCCTGGTCGGAAAGCACGGGCAGGTCATTCACTGCGTATCCATTTCTTGGCTCAATAAAATTAAGCAAATATCTTCTAAAAAAAGCGAGAGCAACCAAGGCACCGGCGTGCACACCCGGGCTCAGATAAATAAAGTCAACACACAAGCCTAATATAAACCCCAGTAGCATGACAAATTCCGGCCGCATACGAATAGGTAGGCTCAATATAAAAAGGGGATAAATAAAAACCTGAGCATAAATTGTGCCTTCCCAGCCCAAGGTCATATATCGAAATAGGAGGACTTGCAACGCCCAAATGAGGATAAAGAAAACGACGCGGCCTAAATTAGTTCTGATCATATCTTCGGCTTTCAATCACAGAAATAATTTCATCGCGATCGGGGTTTTCAATCCAATACACCTTTCTGAGGCGACCAAAATCTACATTCAATTTGACCTCAATGTCAAAAAAGTTGCTCCCTGCAGGTAATTCAACGCTATGAATACGCCCGATAGCTTCTCCACGTGGAAAGACGGTCGAATATCCACTGGTAAGAACAGAATCGCCCTCTGCTACGGGCACGTGCTGGGGAATGCCTTCCAGCTGAGCGTATCTAATGTCGCGCCCATTCCAACGCAACTGTCCAAAATAGTCCGTTCTCTGAATAGTGGCACTGACTGCTGACTGCACATGAATCAGCGGCAATACACTACAAAATCGCTGACTACAGAAGTCTGTTTGTCCCACGACGCCTTTTTCACATACGATAGCCATGCCTTCTGAAAGCCCATCAGAATGTCCTGCATTTATGATCAAATGATTGTACCGGGATCGGGTCTGATTTCGAATGATCTGAGCCGGGTGATAGGTAAAACAAGAATCTGGTTTTTTTTTCGCCTTCGTATTTTTGAAGTCCACTTGCTCCCGTTGAAGGCGACGAACCTGTGTGCGCAGACGGGCATTTTCGGCATGCAGTTTCTCCGATTCGTTTTCCAGATTGAAATAGGCCTTCCACTGGCTGAATCGACTATCGAAGCTGGAGCTTATAAGTAATGCGGTATGGTTAAATATGGTTCGCTGTCGTTCATTGTACTGTACGATGAGGTAGAGGCAAACCAATTGGAGTGCGAGAAACAAAAGCACTGAACCGAAATGGCCAAGAAAATCGTCCCATGATCGCATAAATGGGGAGGAGGTTTAAATACTTTTTCGATCCATCAAAAAACTATACCGATGAGTGTTTTTTAAGGCAATGCCGGTGCCGCGAACAACGGCGCGTAAGGGGTCATCCGCTATTGAAACCGGCAACTTGGTCTTTTGAGAAATCCGTTCATCGAGACCGCGCAATAATGCGCCCCCTCCGGTGAGGTACATCCCTTTATCGTAGAGATCACTGGAAAGCATGGGGGGTGTTTCTTCAAGCGTCTTCAGAATGGCTTCTTCAATTTTACTTATCGATTTGTCCAGGGCTTCGGCGACTTCCTTAAAGCCGATTTTGATTTGCTTCGGTATGCCGGTCATGAGGTCACGACCGTTCACGGCGTAATCTTCAGGAGGGTTTTTCAGTTCTTTTACTGCGGCACCTACATGAATTTTTATTTGCTCAGCTGTCCGTTCGCCAATAAGCATATTGTATTGCCGCTTGATGTAATCCGTTATATCCTCAGTAAAGTCATCACCAGCCGTTCGGATGGATTGATCACAAACAATTCCCGAATGAGAAATGACTGCAATTTCAGTGGTTCCCCCTCCAATATCGATGATCATATTTCCATCTGGTTTTTCCACATCGAGACCAATACCGAGCGCTGCCGCCATGGGTTCGTGAATAAGATAGGTTTCTTTGGAGTCTACATGATCGGCCGAATCAAAAACAGCGCGCTTTTCGACCTCAGTAATCCCAGAAGGAATACAAATTACCATTTTCAGATGTGTAAAGAAGCGTCTGCGCTGGCCCACCATATTAATCAGTCCTTCAATTAGGCTTTCTGCAGCTTGAAAGTCAGCAATCACTCCATCTTTGAGCGGACGAATGGTACGAATGTCTTTATGGGTCTTTTCATGCATCTGCATGGCCTTGTGTCCGACCGCGATGGTCTCTCCGGACTTGATATCAATGGCGACAATAGATGGTTCGTCTACAATGACCTCTCCATTCTGAATAATCAGTGTGTTGGCAGTGCCTAAATCAATTGCCAGCTCCTGTGAAAACAAACTAAATAGCTTCATGCCGTCTCGACCTTCTTCATTTAATAGTAACCCTCCCTTGTAATTCACAAGGAAGAAAAGTAAGATGGGCTCCCCCATGCCCCCTCTGAATGAACAAATGTACACATATTCCCCGACAAATAAAGGGGCGGAAGTATTCTCCACCAGATTTTATACAAAAAATATGTGAAGTCTCCGTATACTCAGTGAAATTTCAATGATGCGAAACGAACAGACCATTGCTGTGGCTTGCCGGGCTCTAAAACCTTACGTATTGAAGGAAAAGATATATGTGGAATTTGCAGCTCATTTAAGTAAGTTCGGCTTATATTTGTGCTTATAATTAATAGCGAACCTATGAATTTCACAGTTTCTTCCTCATTATTGTTAGACCATTTGCAGAAGGCAGATGGAGCCATCGACGCCAATCCGACCATGGCTATTCTTCAGGATTTCAAATTTGATGTAAAAGGCGGAAAGTTAGAAATTCGAGGTACTGATTTAACAACCTCTGTAATTACGAGCTTAGAGGTGGAGCACGAAGGTGATTTTAGTTTTGTGGTTCCCGCTAAAATATTGGTAAACACCTTAAAAGCTACTCCCGAACAACCCATAGATATTCAATACGATGAGGAAACCCACCGCGTAACTGTTACCAATTCCATGGGTAAGTACCACATGGCTGCAGGCTCTATCCATGAATATCCAAGCTTGCCGCAAGTGGAACATACCCAGAAAATTCAATTGCCTGCTTCGATTTTATTGGAAGGCCTGGCTAAAACCGTTTTTGCAACCTCCACCGATCAGGCCCGCCGAGCCATGATGGGCGTATATACCATTGTGGAAGAGGGGCGATTAACACTGGCTTCTACGGATGCCCACAAATTAGTAGAATTCATTTATGAAGATGAAAATATTCATGGCGAAGCCGATTTTATCTTACCCAAAAAGGGGGTGAATCTCGTGCGTTCCATTCTGGATTCCGGCGATGAGGTCACATTCCAATTTAATCCGCAACATGCCTTTTTTCAATTTGAAGAAACCCAGGTTGCTTGTAAACTCATCGAAGCCAATTATCCCGATTACAAAAATATCATACCCAAGGATAACAACACCGAATTAAGCGTGAACCGCAACGACTTTCTGCAATCACTCAAGCGGATATCTATTTTTACCAATGAGTCTACGCGCCAGATTTCATTGAACCTTAATGAGGACAGTCTGACCCTAATTGCTCGGGACATTGACTATTCAAATGATGCCAAAGAACAGCTAGCTTGTTTCTATAAAGGAGAGCCCATACAAATCGCCTTTAATGCCCGTTTTTTACTTGAAATGATTTCTGTACTTGATTCAGATGAGATTGTATTTCAGATCAATTCGCCCAATCGAGCCGTGCTGATCTTACCTGCAGATCAGAACAAATCTCAGAAATTGACCATGCTCATCATGCCGATTATCATTTAAATCCTGAGAAGGGCAAACCATTTTTGAACTTATCTTGACTTTAACCATCGATGAAAACATCCTATACCCCTTTATTTTTGGTCTTGTTTATTTTCTGGACCGCTTGTAAAACCACACAGCCGAATTTGGCAAACTCCGAGCCCCGGGAACCTGAGATGGAAATCCGCCAAATGGACACTCTTGTGGTTTCTGAACCGGCTGTGGAGAAGAACACGAATGAGAATTATCCCAAGGCCGTTTATCGCGCCAGTCAGAAGAGGACGATTGACCTCATCCATACCAAATTAGATTTGAGTTTTGACTATCAGAAAGAACGGGTATTAGGTGAAGCCTGGATCGACTTTACGCCCATTTTTGACCCTGTCAAATCTTTTTCTCTTGATGCTCAATACTTTGATATCCATCAAGTTCAAGACGCTCAAGGTCGAGAGCTTTCCTTCTCGTATTCGGATAGTATGAAATTAGTCATTGAATGGCCGGAAGTCATCAATCGCATGGATACTGTTCAAGTTTACATCGATTATACCGCTGTTCCCAATCGGAAACCCGCCGGTGGAAGCCAGGCCATTAGTTCTAGTAGAGGACTGTTTTTCATTAATCCCAGAGGAGAGGTTCCAAATAAACCCACACAGATATGGACTCAAGGAGAAACAGAACATAATTCAAATTGGTTCCCGACTGTAGACCAACCCAATGCACGATGTTCGCAGGAAATGGTTCTTACCGTGCCCATCGAATATGAAACACTCTCAAATGGCCGATTGATCAAAAGTGAGGTGGTCAATGACAGTATGCGACAGGACCACTGGATTCAAGAATTACCTCATGCACCTTATCTCTTTATGTTAGCTATAGGTGATTTTGCGGTCGTGCGGGATCAATGGGAAGATATCCCCTTAGCCTATTATGTAGAGCATGATTATAAAGCCGATGCACCGCAGATATTTAACCACACCCCGGAAATGCTAGCGGTTTTTTCTGAAATGCTCGATTACAAATACCCCTGGGCAAAATACGATCAAGTGGTTGTCAGGGATTTTGTTTCCGGAGCCATGGAAAATACAACAGGTGTTATATTCGGCGACTTTGTCCAAAAGCACCAATTAGATCTTGTAGGCAACGATAACGACTTTATTGTCGCCCATGAAATGTTTCACCACTGGTTTGGTGATTTGGTAACCTGTGAAAGTTGGTCAAATTTAACCATGAATGAAGGCTTTGCCAACTATTCTGAATATCTCTGGAAGGAGTATAAGTTTGGAAAAGAGGAAGCCGATTTACATCGGGCCAATCAAATATCTGGATACTTGGCCCAGGCCAGGCAAAATAAGCGTCCGATTGTCGATTTTGAATATATGCGACCTGAGGATATGTTTGATGCCCATTCGTACAACAAAGGCGGATTGGTATTACACATGCTGAGAGACTATATGGGCTCCGAAAAATTCTTTGCTGGCTTGAATTTGTATTTGCGACGTCATGCTTATACCGCAGTAGAAACTCATGATTTACGACTGGCGATGGAAGACGTAAGTGGAGAAGACCTCAATTGGTTCTTCAATCAATGGTTCTATGCCGCTGGACACCCTCAACTCAATATCACAAGTGAGTATATTGATGGTGAACTTATCCTGACTGCAGAACAAACGCAGGACCCGGAAAAAGAACCTGCCATTTTCACTCTACCTACTGAAGTTGATATTTATACGGCAAATGGACAGCGAGAACGCGTTCCCTTTTTTATTGATGAAAGAATATCCACGCTCCGCGTACCAATGACCGAAGCACCTGCACTGCTGATTTTTGATCCGCGGGATATTCTGATGGCGGAAGTGAATATGACCAAAGATGCCTCGGCTTACGCCATGCAATTTGCGCTTTCTCCAACGCTTAAGTATCGAATGGAAGCACTCAAGAAAATCTCAAGTGGTGATATCAAGACGGAATTACTCGAAGAGGGACTTATGGATGGACACTGGTCTGTTCGCAGAGAGGCCGTGATGGCAATGGATGCCGCGACAGCGACCAAACAAGCAGAGACTCTAAAAATGTTAGCAAATTCAGACCCAAATGCTCTTGTACGGGCCGCTGCCCTGCAAAAGTTAAATGGTAATAATCTTGATGAAAAAGGCCAGGAAGTTTTAATTGCCCTCTGCCGCGATCGGATAGAAGCACAAGAAGCAGGTATTGAGATGGCCGCAGCCTTAGAAATATGGTACAGTCTGGATTCAGCCGGAGGGATTCAAAAAGCCCAGGAGATGGAAAAGGTCCGCAGCGAAATATTGTCGAATAAAATCGCTTCCATTTATGCCAAAACGGGGAATCCAGCATTTATTTCCTATTTGGATCAACTTCTTCCCAAGCAAAGTGGGTTTACATCCTTTCCCTTTTTCAATTCCTATTCAAAAATGACAGCACAGTTACGGGGTTCCGATCTTTTACAGCGCGTGGAAGCTCTGGCTGCAATTGGAGGAAATGCAAACAGTGGCATGTTTACTCGATATGGAGCAACGAAGGCTATAGCAGATATCAAAAAAGATCTCGCAAGCGCCGGGGACATCGATGCTGAAACCTTAGACGTAATAAAACAAACGCTAAACAGCATTATAGAAAAAGAATCTTCGCCTCGTCTCAAGGCGATGTACTCTAACTTTTAGTGTCCATTACCCCTAAATTCGTTACATACCCAGCCTAAATCGATTTGTCAAGCCCTTCTTTGCTCCACAGGCGTGCAGCTTGCAGCTGGTTTTTTCTGTCTCAATCCTCCTTCCATTTGATGAGGAAAGCCTCTTTCAGTGACTTCCGGGGGGCTCTTTTCCTATCCAAAAACAGCTATACTTGTGTTTTAGGCCAAACATCACTTCTAGTATAAATACAATCTGCAAGCCGATGACATCAACGATTGTCCATTTTATTCGTTATCTTTTAAGCAATCTAAATCTGATGGCGCAAACACAATGGACGTACCACGGCCCGAGCGGCCGATCTTATCACATCGGCCTGTATCATGGAGACGACAGTGGGCACGTTATCATTTATTGCAATAATAATATCCTTACCATTGATTTTGATGTTCAGGAAAATAAATCGTATTCCTTCTATTTAGAAAGAGATTTATGTGAATTATCCTTAAGCCAAGAGGGCGAAGGGTTTGAATACGATTTTCAAATTGCTCAATCTAAAGAGATCGAAAATTCGTCGCCAGATATGGAGCCCCTCGACTACATTTTCATCTGGTTGGTAGCTATTTTGTTAATGGGTATCATTGTCAGTGTAGCTATCGCTATTTCTCCAGCTTCTTAGCTATCTTTGAAGTCCAAGTTAGTCAATGTTATGAGTACACCCTTACAACCTTATGTAGAAGCGTTAATTTTTGCCGCTCCGGAACCTATTAGTCGGTCCGAGATCAAAAAGGCCCTCACTGAAAATATTTTTGATCAAATTCAACCTCAGGATGTCGATACTGCAATCGAAGAGTTGCAAAATAGGTACCAATCTGAAGAATATGCTTTTCACCTCATAGAAATTGGAGGAAAGTATCAGTTTCTCACCAAAGGAGCCTATCATAGACTTATAGAGGACTACTTGCGCCTTTCTAAAGGAAAACGCCTCTCTAAAGCTGCACTGGAAACGCTTTCGATTATTGCTTATAAACAACCTATCGTAAAATCTGAAATTGAGCAAATCCGGGGCGTAAATTGTGATTATACGATTCAAAAGCTCCTGGAAAAAGAATTGGTCGAAATTCAGGGTCGCTCTGATGGGCCCGGACGCCCCTTACTATATAGTACTTCGGAGAAATTTATGAACTATTTCGGCCTCAAGTCAATAAAGGATCTTCCTCAACTCAAGGATTTTGAGAAACAAGAAGAAGAGATTGGACGTTTACAAGATATAGAAGAACAAGCAAAATCGCAATAACTATGTCAACTGAAAAGCCATTAATCAATCGCGTCAAAAAGAGTCCGCTCGTGACGATTAATTTGGAAACGTATTATCCTGACTTTCCCATTGTGGAGTTCGACCTAAAGGACTTCTTATTTAAAGGCTTAATCCTAAAGGAAAAAGATTTCCGGTCGGCAATTCAAGAGGTAAACTGGGCCGACTACAGTGGTCAGGTAGTATGCCTGCATTGCTCCACGGATGCTATTATTCCGGTTTGGGCATATATGCTTGTTGCTTCCGAAGCCGCACCTTACGTTTTAGAGAGCTATCAGGGGAAAAAGGAACAGTTTTTGCAATACTATTTTAAACAACAGATCGCTGCAGAAGACTGGTCTAAACACCAGGATGGACTCATTGTCATAAAAGGTTGCTCGGATAAAGAAGTGCCTCTTTCTGCTTACTTAGACTTGACCACGGCATTAAGACCTCATGTCAAAAGCATTATGTTTGGCGAAGCATGTTCGACGGTTCCCGTCTATAAAAAGAAAAAATCATGAAATATCTACTCTTTTCTTTCGTCGGCCTGTTTTTAGGAGCGGGAAGTATCTTTTTATTATCGAGTTCGGAGGGGCCCAATCCCGTTACGAAGATCGAAAATGAAGATGAAAAAGAAACCGTTAGTGAACTTCCGCAACGCATCACTTCCGCCCGACTCCTCAGAACCTATTCCTTTGCCGGGGAACTATTGCCCACCGATGATTTTGACGTAAGGGAACGCCTGGATAAGGAACTTACCGTTAACTCCTATTATCATTCCAGCACATTGATGCTCTTGAAGCGTTCGAAGCGCTATTTTGACATCATTGATCCCATTTTGCGCGAAGAGGGTGTCCCGGCAGATTTCAAATATCTGGCTGTGGCGGAAAGTGCTCTAACAAATGCCACTTCTCCGGCTGGAGCTAAAGGGTTTTGGCAATTTATGAGAGCTACAGGTCGCGCTTACGGGTTAGAGATAAACAGAGATATTGATGAACGTTTCCATCTGGAAAAGTCCACGCGGGCAGCCTGTCGGCTTCTTAAGGATTATAAAGAGCGCTTTGGTACCTGGGCATTAGCAGCCATGGCTTACAATGGAGGAGAAACACGTATTGCCAGAAGTCTGAGAGAACAGCGTGCAGAGCATTTCTATGAACTCAATCTAAACTCTGAAACTATGCGCTACTTATTTCGGATTGTAGCTCTTAAAGAAATATTGTCTCAACCTGAAAGGTACGGCTATGTGATTGAAAGCGAAGATTATTATCCAGCGTTACCTGTGCATAAAACCCTGACTGTAGACACTACAATTGCCAACCTGGGTGCTTTTGCCGAAGAGCAGGGGATTAGCTATAGAAAACTCAAAATATACAACCCATGGTTACTCGATGGCCACCTGCCCAATGCGTCGCGCAGAACGTATGAGTTAAAAATCCCCTTTTCGAAATAAAAATTAGTTCAGAACTTCCCGATACCGATTAAGTCCACACTGCAGAAACTGCTTGTACTTGCTCACATCCGGCGTATAAGCTACGGGTTTGTTCAAAATCGTACCATCCGGGTGCATCAGAACATAGTAGGGTTGAGAGTTTCGCTTAAAGTGAATGCTTTGAAAATCGCTCCATTTATTCCCAATGGTTCGCTTGGTTTTACCGTCAAAAGCAGAAACATACGGGCTATCCAAAGCGGTCCGTTCGTCAACATACAGAGATATGAGAACGTAATCCTCATTGATCAACTTATACACCTCATCTTCACCCCACACCCGATCTTCCATCTTTCGACAGTTCACGCAGCCGTGACCCGTGAAGTCTAGCAATATGGGTTTGTTCTGTTTCTTGGCGTAGGCTCGACCCTTTTCAAAGTCCTTGAAACACTCCAGATTCAAAGGGCACTCATTGGGAAATATATAGGAATGGCCGGCCGGAGGGGCCAACCCACTCAGCATGGCGGGGGTAACAAAGGTTTTATCCCGGTCACTATACATAAAGCCACTCGCGATATAGACGCTCACCAACAAAAATACACTGCCCAAAATAGCCCGCGTTCGGGTGACTGAAGGTTTGCTGTAATCGAGAGGAAACTTGATCCAACCAAAAAAGTAGGCTGCAATTCCGATCGCACATAAAAACCAGACCGTCACAAAAGCCTCGTAGGGAAGAAATTTCCACCCCATAGTCAGGTCCGCTACGGATAAAAACTTGAAAGCCAATGCAACCTCAACAAAGCCTAGAACCACCTTGACAGAATTCATCCAGCTCCCCGATTGAGGTAAGGAATTTAACCAGGAGGGAAAGGCTGCAAATAATCCGAATGGAAGCGCCAATGCCACTGAAAACCCCAACATACCTACCAACGGGCCGGCAGGTATGGCTCCAAATATCGTTGCCCCACCTCCGGTGGCTGTTTCCACGAGAAGCGTTCCTATAATAGGCCCCGTACACGAAAAAGAAACCAGCGATAAGGTAAAAGCCATAAAAAAGATCCCTATAAGCCCACCCCGATCAGCTGCACGATCGGCCTGGTTGGCCCATGAACTGGGAAGTGTGATCTCAAATAAGCCGAAAAAGGAAAGGGCAAATACGATGAATAACACAAAAAAGAATATATTAAACCAGGCATTTGTCGATAGCAAATTAAGGGCATCCGCTCCAAAAATACTTGTGACTAACAATCCTAAGGTGACATAAATGAGGATGATAGAAAAACCATATAATAAGGCATTTCGAATGCCGCTGGCTCTGTCTTTAGAGCTCTTTGTGAAAAAGCTAACGGTCAGCGGGATCATTGGGAAAACACATGGGGTCAACAAGGCCACAAAGCCCCCTAAAAACCCGGCAAAGAATATCCAGAAAAAACTTTGACGGGTATCCTCCTCAGGTTCCTCACCAATTTCATCCGAGCAGCTGGACCTTGCTTGCGTAAAATCAAGCGCGGCATAAGCAGGGGTCCCCTCCCCTTTAGTGGTAAAATCACGGGCCTCATTTTCCGGATTAAATGCGATGCCGGCATCAAAGTCCAACACAAAAGGAACTGTGGTTGGTGGCAAACACTGAATGCTGTCACAGGCCTGAAATTCAGCATAGCCTATAACCCGTGGAGCGTTGCCGGTCAGCTCCATTTTTTGCAGCAGCGATACCTCATCTGTAACCGTCGTCAATTCTAATCCAAAAAAAGGGTCGAAAGCTGTTTTTTTATAATCGGAAAGCATAGCGATGTCTCCCGTCAAAGAAACATCCTCAAGCGTGTCGAAATGAAGCGTGGTAATGATCGGCCCATCATAACCATGATCATGGGGGCCGTATACCTTCCAGCCGGTTTGTATTTCAGCGCTGGCTGTAAAAACCCAGTTCCCTTCCGATTCTTCCAATTTCAACTGCCATTCCAGAGGATCTTCAAACCCCATATTAGACTCGGACTCAGTTTCTCCATCATCTATCGTAAATGACATGGATTCCGACTCGTCCGCTTCGCCCGTAACGGCGTCTTCAATGGCATCTTGCTCCACGCTGGAGGGGGACTCAGGCACTTCGACAGACCCCATTCCCTTCCCCTCACAAAATCGCTTCTTATCATAATCCGGACGTTCCAGGCTAGTTGATAAATCGATCGAAAATTCATAATCCGTTGGTGGCAAACACTTGGTTTTATCGCATGCCATCAAAGTGACAAATCCTTTTATAGCATCTGAAAAGCCGGAGGGGACCTCCACCGTATGAATAAATACAGCTCGGTCAAAAAACTTGGTAAGTTCCATTTCAAAAACCGGATCATACTTGGTTTTAAGACCCCCACACTCTTCCGATCGATCGCTGGAAAATGTCAAACCCTGAGTTGTGTAGGAGATGGATGTCGGGAAAGGCCCCATAGCCATATCCTCATCACTCATGTATTGACTGTAGGTACTCCATCCGGGATCGATATCAAACTCATATATAAGGTCGTAGGTGTTCGGGCCCGTTTTGACGCTTTGATATTCAAAATCTAAGGGGTCCTCAAATTGAGCATGTAAACCGGGTATTCCACTTAAAGAGGCAAGGAAAAAAAGGGCGAAAAATCGATTCATAGAAAACAATTTTTTAGACTAACGGAATGGTCCGGGCAGATAGTGCATATATCAAATCAAACTTAAGCAACCAAGGAGTCAAACAATATTTTACCCTCTTCACATCCTAAAATCGACTCGGAAGCGCGTTCCGGGTGCGGCATCATTCCCATCACATTGCCCTGAGGGTTACAAATACCTGCGATGTGATCTACAGAACCGTTGAAATTCGCTTCTTCTGTTTGCTTGCCGTGAGCATCTGTATAAGTGAATAACACCTGTCCGTTCTTTTTTAGCTTTTCCACTTCCGCAGGAGGAGCAAAGTACCGTCCCTCAGCATGAGCAACCGGCATTTGAATGAGATCTCCAACTTCACATTGTCGAGTCAATAAACTATCCGTTTGCTCCACGCGCAAATGGACCACACGGCTGATAAACTTTTGATTCTTATTCCGAACAAGCGCGCCGGGCAGTAAACCCATCTCACAGAGGATCTGAAACCCATTGCAAATCCCCAAAACACGCCCCCCATTCTCCGCAAAAGTCTTTACCGAAGATATAATAGGCGACTGGCTTGCAATCGCCCCCGAACGCAAATAATCTCCATAGGAGAATCCGCCCGGAAGAACAATACAATCTGAAGACGACCAACCGGATAGGTTTGTCTCCTTATGCCAAATTTTTTCAACATCCTGTCCCATGACCTGACCCAAAACATGTACCATGTCATCATCACAATTTGATCCCGGGAAAACGACCACTCCAAATTTCATAGATATATCCGTCTGATTATAAGCACGAAGGTAAGATTTTCCCTAAAAAAGGAACTCATATTGCATGAAAAAGCTAATCCCGATAAATAACCAAATCACTAATTCGGAAATTACAGGATTTTTTAGGTTGTATAGGCTATCCGATATGAAAATAGTAAGAGGCCATAATAACAACAACAAGTACGTTAGATCAAACTGACTCAAAGACAGCACTCCTATTATAGAAAACAAAACATAGTAAAAAAGCATGCTGATTTTTCGTTGAGAAAAAATTTCTTTTTTAGCATGATAGAATGGAATATTCGCCACCGAAATCATCATTAGTAATACACTGAGCCCCACAATAACCCACTGCGGATCCTCCAATTCTATCCCTGAAAACAGGCCCCACATTTCATGAACCTCCCATTGCAAATAAAAAAAGGATTCCAGACTACCTGAAAAATAAGCATAACTGAGGGCTAAAAAATAGGGGACACCCAAGCCCACCAAATACTGCTGTGGTTCAGGAAAGCGGATACTCAGAAATACAAATAACATGAATAAGCCAAAAACTATCGCCACCAACAATGGAAAGTAAAATAAAGAGGCCAATGAAAAGAACAAGCCTGCATTAAACACATTCAGAGCACGTCGGCGCTTTTTAAAACACCGCATCAGATCATTCATGCCCACCAACGTAAAAAGCAAAGCGGGATGAATTCCATTAAGCCCCATCATATCGGGATGAAATGCACTCCAAAACAACCACAAAAAGCCCGGTAAAATATTGATTTCGTTATTCAGACGGTGAATGATAGCTAGTCGATTGATAAATACCGCCTGGAAAAAAACGAAAACACCTGAAATAATACCATTCCACAATGGCTCAATCTGTCCATCCCCACTCAACTGCCGAAATAACCAGCCATCAGTTTCTGAACGAATATCTCCTGACCCAAAAAATAAAAATACATGCAAGCCTATCGCCAGAGGCAACAGGATCAGAGCATTTGCAAAATGGTTGTTTTTAAAAAGCTGAAGCACAAGGCGAAAATTACTTTACCAAAAATTAAGTAGCTCCTAACCCTCTATCTCGCAGCTTTCCAATGTTTTTCGACCGTCCCCCAATCTATAAGGCTGAAAAATTGATCGATGTAGTCCGACCGGCGGTTCTGATAATTCAAGTAGTAGGCATGCTCCCATACATCCAGTCCTAATATCGGTTGCCCCGTCGTTTCACTCACGTTTTTCATTAAGGGGTTATCTTGATTGGGCGTAGAACACACCGCCAACTGTCCCTCATTTGTAACGATCAGCCATGCCCAACCCGAGCCAAACAAGCCCGCCGCTGCTGTAAAAGCAGATCGGAATTCAGAAAAGGATCCAAAATCTGCCGATATGGCTGCAGCCAAATCTGATGAAGGCTCACCGCCTCCGTCCGGGCTCATTATATTCCAAAACAAACTGTGATTATAGTGGCCTCCGCCATTATTTCGAATGCCTGTTTCTGAAGGATCTACTTTAGCTAGTATCTCCTCTAAACTATTTCCCTCATAGCCCTTACTCTCTGCCAGGGCCGCATTCAGTTTGCGCACGTAGCCCGCATGGTGTTTGCCGTGATGAATTTTCATCGTCTGCTCATCTATAGCCGGCGCTAATGCAGCGTATCCGTAGGGCAAATCCGGAAGTTCAAACTCCATCTGACTCACCTTTTTAGCCTCTCCATTTGAATCCTTATCGCCCGTCTTACACGAAATCATAGGAATCATCATCGTTCCCACAGCCACAGTTCCACTTAATCGCAAAAAATCCCTTTTCTTCATAGCTTCATTTTATTTCCTCAATATATGAATTATAGGTTTAAATCACAAATGCCTTGTCTCCATAAGTTCACTCGTGATCCCATCCCATTCGCGCTCGACTCTAAAATTATTTATCAGGCAATTTTCCTTCTTGTTTTTAGGGCGTGCCCCCCGTCCTCGAGAGCTCCTCGAGCTCCTCGGAACGGGGGTCGGTCCCTTCCGGGGTTCACGTCTTCCATCCTCGGGCCGCCATTGAGGCGGCCTCGGGACGTTCCGTACGCTGCGACCCGCAGGACTGCGGCTCCCAGCGCACGGCTCCCTTCAGTCGCCCCCTCCAGGCACCTCACGCAAGAAGCTTGAACGCCAGTGCCACACCATCTCCATTCCTGGATTCTTGCCCCCTTTCCTATAAAAACGGTTCGGTCATTCCATCAAATTACAGCATCTACTCACTCATTCGCCCTTTATTTTATAATTTAGCGGTGCGTTACTAGTAAAATGAAAAACAAAGCCATGGCAGTGAAGGCAGTTGATAGTTCAGATAGCCGGCTGAAAAAACTCGTACAAAAGGTAAGGTCGCAGGACGTGCCCAAACACGTAGCTGTGATCATGGACGGCAATGGACGATGGGCCAAACAGCAAGGCCGACCCCGGGTTTTTGGTCACAGAAACGGAGTTAAGGCCGTAAGATCGGTCACCGAAGGAGCAGCCGAACTCGGTATAACCCATCTTACCCTTTATGCCTTTTCAACAGAAAACTGGAAACGACCCGCCCTGGAAGTTCAGGCCCTCATGAGCTTACTGGTACATACCGTTAAGTCCGAACTCAAAACATTGAATAAAAACAATATTCGACTGGAGGCCATTGGGGACCTGGAAAAACTCCCTGGAAAAAGTCGCAAAGCTCTCGAAAATGGAATGGCTGAAACCGCATCCAATACGGGAATGACCCTTATTTTAGCTTTAAATTACAGTGCACGGTGGGATATTCTCCAGGCGACGCAGTCCATCGCTCAGGCAGCCAAAGAAAACCAGCTCGATCCGAGAGAAATCAACGAGGAAAAATTTGAGCAATACCTGTCGACCAAAAACTATCCGGATCCCGAACTCATGATACGAACGAGTGGCGAAAGTCGCATTAGTAATTTCCTTCTCTGGCAACTCGCTTACGCAGAGCTATATTTTACACCCATTTTTTGGCCCGAATTTCGAAAAGAACATTTCTACACTGCTATTCTGGACTTCCAAAATCGAGAACGACGATTTGGGGAAATCAGCGAACAGTTAAGTACCTAATTATATTTTTGCCAATGTAGTGCAACAGCCTTACATTTGCCTTCGTTCTCTCATCATCAGATACCAGACGGTCTAATATTATGTTCAAAACTTTGATCCAACTCTTCCTGGCGACTTCTTTCCTTATGACAGCCATGATTTCAGTGCAGGCTCAGGAGGATCCCACTTTTGATTACTCTGATCCCAAAAAATTCGAAATTGGCGGTCTCGAATTCGAAGGGGCTAATAATAGCGATGAAGAAGCCCTCAAAGCTGTCTCCGGACTGCGCGTTGGAGAGGTCATTAATATTCCGGGGCAAAAAATAAATGACGCCATCACCACACTTTGGGACCTCAACCTTTTTGTAGATGTTGAAATTTTAGTAGACCGGGTAGTAGGCGAAGTGGCCTTTCTGCGAATCAAAGTGGAGGAACGCCCCCGCTACGCCAGACACAACTATAAAAATGTAAAGAAAAAATACCACGACGATATGAACGATATCGTCAAAAAATACCTGACGAAAGGAAGCATTGTAACCGATAATACGCTGAATAATATCCAACGAGGTATCAAACGCCTTTTTGACGATAAAGGCTATCTCGATGCAGAAGTGACAATCAACAGCTTACCAGACCCCGTGCTCAAAGATGCCGTTCAACTGGAAATCGAAGTCGATCGCAAGGATCGTGTAAAAATTAAAGATATTCGATTTACGGGTAACGAAAATGTCAAGTCCCGTAAACTTCGGGGTAAAATGAAGGATACCCGAAAGAAAAGTCGCCTTTTTGCCAAGTCCAGACTCTATAAAAAAGACTACGAAAAGGATAAAGACAATCTGGTCGAATACTACAACAGTCTGGGATATCGTGATATGCGCATTCTCGGCGACTCCATTTGGCGCAATGAGGACGGACACCTCATTATCAAAATTGATATTTTTGAAGGTAACCAGTATTTCTTTCGCAATATCGAATGGAAGGGAAATACACTCTACTCCAACGATGTGCTCACCAATGTACTCGGCATAGAAAAAGGTGACGTTTACGATCTGGAAAAACTGAATGAGCGCCTGACATTCAGTATGGATGGACGGGATGTTTCCGCCCTATACATGGATGACGGATACCTCTTTTTTCGCGTCGATCCGGTAGAGGTCGCCATCGAAAACGACTCTATCGATATCCAAATGCGTATTTTTGAAGGACCACAAGCCACTATTGAGCGAGTGACAATCTCAGGAAACGACCGAACACACGAACACGTCATACGTCGGGAACTGCGCACTTTACCCGGCAAGAAATTTTCCCGATCGGATATCATTCGCTCTCAACGAGAAATAACCAATTTAGGCTATTTTGACCCGGAAGCACTCGGAATAAATACCCCAGTCAACCCGCAGCGATATACCGTAGATATCGAGTACGACCTCACAGAACGCCCCTCAGACCAATTAGAGTTATCTGCTGGCTGGGGTGGTTTTAGTGGCTTGATCTTGACTGTCGGAGTTACCTTCAATAACTTCTCCATGCGAAATATTTCAAATGGAGAGGCCTGGAAGCCCGTTCCTGTAGGCGACGGCCAACGCCTATCCCTTCGCGCCCAAACCAACGGTCGATTCTTCCAGTCCTACAATGCCTCTTTTACCGAGCCCTGGCTGGGGGGGAAACGACCCACCTCTCTCAATGTCGGTGGAGCTTACACGCGCATCAATAGACTGGACCGCGCTTTTGAATCTCAAGGATATCTGTCTATTGCAAGGGCTTTTGCCGGGGTGGGAACCCGATTGAGATGGCCCGATGACAACTTCCTGGTCAACGCCACTTTGAGCTATGAAAACTACTTTCTGAATAACTATCCCAATCAATTTCAGTTTGATGGCGTCAATGTCAGTCAGGGAAGTTACAACAATGTCGCCCTGGAACTCAAAGTCGCACGAACCAGTATTAATGAGCCCATATTTCCTACCCGGGGTTCCGAAGTTTCTGTTAGTGTGAAGTTGACTCCGCCTTACTCCTTGTTCCGACCAGACGACTATTATGACGATATATCTGTTCAGGATCGCTTCAGCTGGGTAGAATACCACAAATGGAGAGTAGATCTCGATTGGTATCAGACTATGATTGGCAAACTCGTGTTTAGAGCCAACGCAAAAGTGGGTATTCTGGGGTACTATAATCAGCGAACGGGACTTTCACCCTTCGAGCGCTATCTCGTAGGTGGAAATGGCCTCAATAATCAGCAAATTGGCATCGCCGGCGTCGATATCATTAGTAGTCGGGGGTATGAAATCAACCAACTTGAAGTGAACCAGGGAGCAGGAGCTACCCTGCGAACGGCCGGAACAGCAACGGTATTTAACAAGTTTACCATGGAAATGCGCTACCCGATTTCCCTCAACCCCAGTGCTACTATCTTTGTCCTGGGTTTTGTTCAGGGTGTCAATGCCTGGGATGGCCTCGATAATTACAATCCCTTTGAGTTGAGGCGATCCGCCGGTCTGGGACTCCGCGTATTCTTACCGATGTTTGGACTTCTTGGCTTCGATTATGGTCTGGGCTTTGATAAACCGGATCTCACAGCGCAAAATGCAGACTGGGGACAGTACGGTACATTCAACCTGATCCTCGGATTTGAGCCGGACTAGTGTCATTACCACTAAATTCGTTATAGACCAAGTCTTGATCTTTTTGCTCAGCTCATCGTTGCTCCTCAGTCGCATAGCTACGGCTATACTTCTTCGGCGCGCCTTGATCTGAACAAAAATCTACTGCGACTTTTCCATACTTATTTAGTGGTAATGACACTAGCGCTTCGCTAATAATTCAAGCATTTTTCTGCCTGGGTAAACAAAGAAAGCCGGGCGGTATTACTCCGCCTTCTGACGGGCGCGGACGATATCTATCGCGCGGAATATAGCTTGAACCATAGATCCTTCATTGGCCTCATTTTTACCGGCGATCTCAAAAGCAGTACCGTGGTCAGGTGACGTTCTGACAAAAGATAAACCCGCAGAATAGTTCACTCCATCTCCAAACGATAGCGCTTTGAAAGGAATAAGACCCTGATCGTGATACATCGCTAATATTCCATCGAACTTTCGATATTGACCCGAACCGAAAAATCCATCAGCAGAAAAGGGGCCCATGACCAGACTTCCTGCTTTCTTGGCTTCGATGATGGCCGGTCTGACCAATTCGTCGTCCTCCTTTCCAATCAATCCCCCATCTCCGGCATGGGGATTCAAGCCCATGACAGCAATCGTAGGCCGCGTCATGGCAAAGTCCCGCTTTAATGCATCCTCCATCTGACCAATTCGCTTCGTGATCAATTCTTTGTGAATTTGATCCGGCACAGATTTGATGGGCATGTGGGCGGTGACCAATCCCATTTTCATTTCTCGGCTCACCATGAGCATTAAAGCGCCCGACGCCCCATCCGTCTTCGTTAAATATTCGGTGTGACCTACATGCGGAAAGCCAGCCAGTTGCATGGCGTGCTTGCTGATCGGAGCCGTCACTAAGCCATCCACTTTCTTATCCTTGAGGTCATTGACCGCAGCATCTAATGAATCCAAAGCGGCTTGCCCGCTGGTTTGGGTGGCTTTTCCGAGCTCGATATTAACAGCATCCTGCCATATATTGACAATATTTAAATGGTCGGCGCGAATCTGATCTACAGCTTGACAATTGTGGATGGGGTAGTTGATTTCTTCAAGAATATTCTTGTGATACGCCACTACTTTTCCACTTGCATACACGACAGGGGTGCATAACTTCAGCATCTGCGGATGTCGAAAGGATTTTAGAATAACTTCTAATCCAATACCGTTGATATCGCCAACGCTTATAGCTAAGGTAACTCGATCTGCCATATCTATTGATTTGTTTGTATTTTCGGGCTCTATCCACGAAGATAGCTAAAAAAAGGAAGGATGCCGATGCGCGCAAAAAAATCATACGGACAACATTTTTTACACAATACCACATTGGCAGAACGCATTAGTGATACGCCCGATTTCGCCGCCTGCTCTCGTGTTTTGGAAGTCGGACCGGGGCAAGGCGCCCTCACACGACCGCTCCATCGCCACCCCATCGAACTCAAAGTGGTGGAAGCCGACCGCGATATGGTCGCCTATCTACAGTCGGACAAAGACTTGTCTCTCACCGATGACCAAATTATACCTAATGATGTCCTGCGCCTGGACTTAAGTCAGGTCTTTGATGGCAATCCTTTTATCTTATTAGGGAATTACCCGTATAATATCTCCTCTCAGATCCTGTTTCACATGTTGAAGTACCGGGATTATATTCCGGAGACGGTAGGGATGTTTCAACGGGAAGTAGCTGAACGTGTAGTATCTCCCAAAGGAACCAAGGCTTACGGGACTTTAAGTGTCATGCTTCAGGTGTATTACGATTTCCGAATAGCGTTTAGAGTGAGTCCGGGGAATTTCACCCCCCCTCCTAAGGTGGATTCTGCTGTGCTCCACGGTCGCCGACGAGATCAAGCTTTGTTTGACGGAGACCTGTCTGCTCTGCAAGCTGTCGTGCGCTCGATTTTTGGAAAACGCCGGAAAATGATTCGAAATTCGCTGAAAAGCATCATCCCTGCCGAAGCCTTGACAGACTGGCCTTATCTGGATCAGCGACCGGAGCAACTCTCCCTCGAACAATTTGTAGAGCTTGCACACCTTTATGCCGAATGGAAAGACAGGCCGGACCATTTAAAATAATACACTTTCCGCTTAGTAAAGATGGCATCAGCGCTCATATCTTTGAAATCAGAAGAAAAGTTGATTCATATTTATGAGATAAGAAGATAAAGCCGATTATTGTCGTACAGCATGATCGGTGTCAGCCAGGCAACTCGAATCAGCGCTATGATACGTTTAACGATATCGATCCCACAGGGAGGATCCTGGCTGATATTCTTCTTGAGTTCGAACAGTACCATAGGAAGTAATACGTTTACTATCCTGCATTCATGAGCGAGAGCGTAGGAAGAGTCCAATCAACTGTGTATTTTTTCATCTTTCAAACAAATCAGTATGAGTAAAAAACTAAGTCGATTAGGATGTGGTGTAGACGTGAGTAAAGAAGATATATACGCTTGCTTTGGCGGTGTCAGGCCAGATGGTTCCCATGTTGTTAAAGGGTCGCGTAAGTTTGGCAATAACTCTTCAGGCATCAAGCAGTTTATCGGATGGTTGAAAAAGAAGTTGGCAAAGTATAATGCAGGATCAGATGTGCCTTTTCAAATGATCATGGAGCCTACGGGGGTTTATCACGAAGCCTTGTTAGCATTCGCCTATGAGGAGGGTTTACCCGTTTGTTTAGTATTAGCCCAGCGCGTAAAATATTACTTGCTTTCCCTGAATCAAATTAGTAAAACAGACAAAGTGGATGCTAAGGGGATATGCAAAATGGCGTGTCAAACCAAGCAAAGACAATGGCAGCCTTGTAGTCCAAACATTATGAAACTGCGATCAGCTTTACGTCATCGTAAGTCCTTGTTAAACAGTCAAACTCGATATAAAAATAAGCTACATGCACGCAAGCACAGCAGCTGGTCGGGTTCCTATGAAGAAGAGTCTCTGCAAAGGCTGATTGCCATACTTGATGAGGAGTTAGCAGCGATTGAGAAAATAATCACGAAGCTCTATAAGCAAGATGAAGTCTTAAAGGATCGATTACAGAAAATCTTAGATTCAGTGCATGGGGTGGGCCTCATTACCGCCTTAACCGTGGTTGCTGAAACAAATGGTTTTACTGAGATCCGGTCTCGCAAGCAATTAGCTCGCTTTGCCGGCTATGACATTATCCAAAACCAATCGGGGCAACGAGAAGGTCGCACCAAGATATCTAAGCGTGGCAATTCAAGTATTCGGGCCGTCATGCACATGGCTTCACTAACGGCCATACAAAAAGAAGGCCCTCTGCAGGCTATGTTTTTGCGAATACATAGAAGAAACCCGAAAATAAAAATGAAAGCTTATGTGGCCGTGCAGCGCAAGTTGTTATTGCTGATTTACACGCTGTATCAAAAGGATGCTGCTTATGATCCCGATTACCACAAAGAGTTACAAAAAGAATTAGGAAAAGCAAAAAAAGGTAGCCCGCATTTTAAGAGCGGGCTACACGGGATAGATGCCGAAAAGTCGGCTCTTCCTATATAAATACAAAGTTCGAAAAAATATGGGAAAAAATTAGGAAATAAACACAGTACCTGTGCAAGGGTGAGGCGTTGCGGAGCAGCGCCGAAGATCCCGCTCAGGTGATTCTCACCTGAGCGGGAGCCGAGTGAAGCGGCCGGAGTCCCGAGGCTCGCCAAAGGCGATCTCGCGGACAGAGGCCGCGTTCTGAACGAGCCCTGAAACATAGCGGCGCCGGACGGCTAAGCCTTCCGGCGCGATGCCCAAATCCAAAAAAATAAACCCTGCCAAGCAGAATGCGTTAAATGAGTATGAAGTTATTTGCGGAGCTTTTTCGAGCCATTGACCAAACCACGAAAACCACGCAAAAGGTGGATGCCCTGGCCACGTTTTTTAAAGAGGCCGATCCGGCAGATAAAATTTGGACGGTAGCTTTACTTTCGCATCGGCGACCCCGACGTACGATAAAAACGCGATTCCTGAGAGAATGGGCAGCTGAAGAAGCGAAAATTCCCTTATGGTTATTTGAGGAGAGCTATCATATTGTGGGCGATTTGGCAGAGACCATTGCACTGGTGTTATCCCCGGCGACCCAAAGTGATGAGGCCCCGCTGCATGTTTGGATCGAACGCATCATGAGTATGCGAACGGCCGAAGAGGAACAAAAAAAGACTTTTGTACTGGAGGCCTGGCGTGGGCTGGGACGAACAGAGCGACTGGTATTTAATAAAATAATCACCGGGGGTTTTCGCATTGGCGTGTCTCAAAAACTGATGACCCGTGCCCTTGCCAAAGCCACGGATATTGATGAGCAGGTCCTCGCCCATCGGCTCATGGGGGATTGGGACCCGAAGAAAACGAGCTTTGAGGATCTGATTCTCAATCCCGATCCGCTCGAAAACTTATCCCGCCCCTACCCTTTTTATTTAGCCTATGCTCTGGAATCTGATCCGGAGGAACTGGGAGATGCCAGCGACTGGGCAGCCGAATGGAAATGGGACGGTATCCGAGCACAGTGGATTCAGCGTCAGGGTGAAGTATTTATTTGGTCTCGGGGTGAGGAGTTAGTCACCGATAAATATCCGGAAATAAATACCCCGACAACAGCCGAAGATGTGGTTTTAGATGGGGAATTACTCGCCTTTGATGAAGGTCAACCGCTACCATTCAATGACTTGCAACGTCGCATAGGACGGAAACGGGTGACTGCAAAATTGCGACGGGAGGTGCCGGTCATTTTGCGCGTGTACGATCTGTTGGAGTGGGATGGTGTCGACTGGCGGAACCGCCCCTACCGTGAGCGGCGGAAAAAATTGGAGTTTTGGCTATCGCAGCAGCCCTCCGACAGCCCCTATATGTTGTCTGAAACAGTCCCTTTTGAACATTGGAAGGATCTGGCTGAAAAGCGGAAGGCCGCCCGAAGCATAGGTAGCGAGGGTCTCATGCTCAAACAATGGGGCAGTCCATACCAGTCCGGTCGCAAAAAAGGCGATTGGTGGAAGTGGAAGGTAGATCCTTTTACCATCGACGCCGTTTTGATTTACGCTCAACAGGGTCATGGCCGTCGCAGTAATTTATTTACAGACTACACCTTTGCCGTCTGGAATGACGATCGCACAGAACTCGTTACGGTCACCAAAGCCTATTCGGGCCTCACGGATGCCGAATTCCGGGAAATCACACAATTTGTGCGTAAAAACACGATCGAGCGATTCGGCCCCGTGCGTTCGGTAACACCCAAATTAGTGTTTGAAATTGCCTTTGAAGGCATCGCTGCTTCGAATCGCCATAAATCTGGCCTGGCTTTGCGATTTCCACGTATGAAGCGATGGCGCCACGACAAGCCCGCTATTGAAGCGAATACTCTTTCCGACATGTTTACCATACTGCGTCAGTACGAGGGAAGAGATTGATTTTAATTTTTTGGCCGTGCCCACAGCGGAGCACTGTAGCTGCGCTCCGCTGCGGTCGTTACGCTTTGGGACTCGCTATTCGCTCGGTCGTCCCTTTTAGGGCCGACCCTATCGGCCCCGCCGCATCACTCACGGAAACAGCCAAGAAGTCTTGAAATAACTCGTCCTGACAAAAACCTCCCCGTACAGCTTGACCGAATCAGACCCTCCAAAAGGAAGGCTTAACTTACTCCAAAACCAATATTTTTTTGCTCGTTCCAACAATTTTGCTCATTTTAGGGGATGTTAAAATAGTGAAATGAAAAACTACCTGGGATTCGGAATAATATTTGCTTTGTTTTTGACGAGCTGTGCCTCGGTGCGGACCATTGAGATTGATCAAGAGCAAGTTCCCGCATATCGCAATGCAGTGGTCTACGGAATTTATGATGGTGATGGTATCAAAACCATTCGAAAATACACGGAAGAGCTGGTGGATAAAATGGAAGAGGAAGGAGTCCGCGTGAAGTTGGTAACTAAAGAATTAGAAAAGCATGGTTTACGAAGAAACCCACCGATTTTAAATAAGGAAGACGAAACCACCACCAAACTCGATAGGGCTATGCGCGAGGTCCAGGCTGAGGTTTTATTGATTACTTCTATTAAAGTTAAAGGAGAGGAGTTTGGCCTTCAGGTAGTCGTTTTGGACGCCGACAGTCAAAAGGAGGTTTGGAAAGGCATGTGCTATGTCAGCCCCTCTTTCATAACACGCGGATTAAATGCGAAAGCCGGAGCGAAAAATACGCTCGAGGAAATGCAGAAATACGGTTTCTTTTGATTTAGAACACATTGACCATGATTCGAATGAGATTTTCTCCCCTGCTTATAGCACTTCTTTTTGTTGTATCCTCCTGTGGTGTCATATTGAGGACAGTGGTAGCTCCGGAATATAAAAAAGCGAGCTATGATCATATTTTAGTTGTGGTCAATGCAAAAGAGTCGGGTTATTCGAATACGATTGCTAAAACATTTGAGGAATCGCTAAAAGAGAATGTGAAAAACTATCAGACCAAAGCAGAAGTTTATATTGACAAACAACAATCTTACGGTCGCATATTTGCAGATAATTTGGAAAATCAGAAATTAAATCAGCGCATTCAGCAGTCAAATTACGACCTAATCATAAGTTTGCGGCCCGTCAGTGTCTCTACAGATGGAATGGTTGTTTACGAAGCCGTAGCTTTGGATACAGAAAATGAGAAAGAGGTTTGGGGAGCTGCCATTGACACGGTTTCGAGTAAAAGAGCAAAAAAGTATGGCAAATCCCTGGGCAAAAATTTATTAAAGCAACTTCAGGAAGATGCTGTCATAAAATAAAATCGGCAAGACAGATAGAAACTTAGCCAAATCAACTCGACTTTTGAAGTTTGGATGGCGCTTTTTCAATAAATAGCGCATCAGCTACTGTTTTCAAGGCGACCACCATCATCTCACTGCCGGCGGTGGTGAGATCTTCCTCCTCTTCATCCATGCAAAGATCTTCGATAAAAGCCAACAACTCCGTTTCGGGATATCCCTCAAACCACACATCCATTTTGTCGGACAGCTTTCTTCCGGGAGCTTCTTCGATAGCCGTCCAATTGGCTTCATCGAGTTCGCCTATCATCTCTTCAGAAACTGCCTCTTCTGATGTTTCACGAACGCGAGCTAAAGAAAGCAAGGCCGTCGCACCGAAAAGTAAAGTGTCTCGTTCGAGTTCTGTAAGCAAAGAAAAGTCATCAGACAAAATATAGGAAGCCAAAGCGGGCTGCCAGGCTGTCCAGTGGTCAACTTCTTCTTCAAAAACCAGCGCCTGATCAGCCAGGCGGTCAATATGGGTTTCGAGTTCATGAGCTTCTATCATGGATGGGATTTTGATTATGAGGTTGTGGCCTTGTAACGCCTCTTACCGTCGGACTATTGTTTTCCGGTTTGGGACGCCCCTGCTGAGGATGATCCTGAAGTAAGTGAAGAGGTTCTCCATGAGCGAGGACCTCCCGTACAATGAAAAAGCCGTCATCTCCCTGTTTTTGGTAAAGGGGCATAAGAATGAGCCCATCTATGGGAGCCTGAATGGCACCGTGGCGATCATACGCCAGAATTTCGCCACGCTCGATAGGTTGAAAGTTTTTATAGCCTGGCTGCATAACGAACTGATCGCCTGGCTTGATACTATGCGTGATCACATGTTCTGCTACCATGGGCAATTGACGGGCATACTCTATGA
>Ga0209949_1000265_pt1 | contig 28840 bp, 24 predicted proteins | sample SalPonC_black_MG_FD_185711 | JGI IMG/M metagenome (GOLD analysis project Ga0209949, IMG submission 185711) | Salt pond soil microbial communities from South San Francisco under conditions of wetland restoration - Salt Pond MetaG... | ecosystem: Environmental > Aquatic > Marine > Intertidal zone... | reverse complement strand
AGGAGCCATGCTAACCCATCGTAACATTGTCAGTAATGTGAAAGCAGCTCATGATGCAATCAGCATTGACGACAGTGATCGATGCCTGTCATTTTTACCGCTTTGTCATTCTTTTGAAAGAACCGGTGGATATTATGCAATGATGGCCGGCGGGGCAGAAATTTATTACGCCGAAAGTGTAGACACTGTAGCACGAAATATGCTTGAAGCCCATCCTACAATTGTGGTGAGCGTTCCGCGGCTGTTTGAGAAAATTTACAACCTGGTAACTAAGAATGTTCAGAAGGGAAGTGCTGTTCAGCAGGCAATTTTTGATTGGGCACTGTCTGTGGGTGAAAAATACTGGAAAGGTAAGCGCGGCATTGTAAGCGTTCAAAAAACCATTGCAGATAAACTTGTTTTTGACAAGCTCAAAGAGCGGACCGGTGGAAATATCAAGTTCTTTGTGTCAGGTGGGGCAGCGCTTCCGTCTGAAATCGGGGCATTTTTTATGTCAGCCGGACTCAACATTCTGGAGGGTTACGGATTAACTGAAACGTCTCCAGTCATGTGCTGTAACAGGTATGGCGAGGAAGAAATGGGAACAGTCGGTAAAGTTATCAATGGTGTGACAGTGGGAATTCAGCGTCTTGATGACAATGAAATTATTGCAACGCTCAGTGGGGAAGAGTATCCATCCGACCTTACATCTGAACAAGGGGAAATCCTGAATCGTGGCCCGAACACAATGAAGGGATACTGGAAGAACGAGGAAGCAACGAAGGAGATGATCGATGACGATGGATGGCTTCATACGGGCGATGTAGGCCGTTTTGTAAACGGTCGACTGCAGATCACCGATCGCATCAAACACATGATTGTGAATGCCGGCGGAAAGAACATTTATCCCGGACCGATAGAGGATATGTTTAAAACAAGTAAATGGATTGACCAGCTTGTGGTAGTGGGTGAAAAACAGGCGTATATGGCTGCACTCATCGTGCCTGATTTCGAAGCCCTGGAAAGCCATGCCCGGCAAAACGATATTCAATTCGACGATATCGAGGATCTGCTGGATAAGGAGTCTATAATAAACCTATTCAGCAAAGAATTGCGGAGTTTTTCCAAGGAACTGGCATCGCACGAAAAAATAAGGGATTTCCGGTTATTGCCACAGGAGTTTTCCGTTGAAACCGGAGAACTAACCCCGACGCTCAAAGTGAAGCGTAGGGTTATTGAGGATAAATATGGTCACCTGATCGAAGATATCTTCAGCGAGGATTAAGAAATCATTCCTAAGAGACTCATCCGATGACTCGCAATTCAACACACAGGGTCAATCAGGCGCCCTGTGCGTCTTTTTCGTCATTTCTGGACTTGCGCGCATTTATAAATGATTGTATACCGGCAATCACAAAGTAGATACAAATTGTAGCCATCGCTGCCTGGGCATATGCAGCATTGGGGCGTTCCAGTGTATTGCCACCCAACACTCCCAATACGTTGATGAGCCCGCTAAACGAGCCACCTATGCCTAAAATGGCCAGTAATAGTGCGGCATGCATCGAATGCTTGCGCATCGATTCTTTTTTAATTCCCAGTACACCAAGACCAATAAATGCAATACCGAAAAATGCCGGAATGAGAGCTGTGGCACTTGCGGCGCCTGTGAGCAGAAATGACGCGGCGCCCAGGATTACCATAATGATTCCAATAATGACAGATAATTTTGACAAAATAAGTTAGATATAGAGTTGGAGTTAAAGTTTAGACTGTACCGATTTCAAAAACAACTTAACACGTCGTCGGTTTACACCCAAATCACCTTTTCCGGTTCGGCTTCTGCTGGATACATGCAGCAACGTAACGCCATCCGAGGGACCGTCGGTAAGATGAATCTGAAAATCATCACGAAATCCAAATACCGGGATTTTAAAAACAGCATCCATTTTAAGGCTATCAGAGTTTGAATCCAATTCTTCAGCCTCCATTTCACGTAAAGCATCCTCACTTGCTTCAAAAAGTGTTTCAGAATCTGTTTCCATTTTTATAGATAACCGCACGCAGTTTGGCGAGTCAGGACACGTTGGAATCGGATTTGAATCCAGCGGCTGGTAGTCATCGGGGAAATCAGAATTTACGGTTCCTTTAAAAGGCCCCACCAAATTTAGAACGATAATCAGCGCAATAGCCAAAAGACCGTAAATAATCCACTTTGAAGTCATAGCATAAGCTGTTTGATTGTCGGGAGTAGTTTCATGATTCGGTCAACAGATAGCAATCATTTTTGACTTGGCATAGTTCAGGTGAAACAGATTATTGGGGGAATCCGGTTCCTTGGATGAGGAAGCTTTCTGAAAATAAAAAAGGCCTGCTGAAAATCAGCAAGCCTTTAAATCGATCATTAAAATGATAAGATCAGTTTTGAAGCCTGAAAACAACCGGTAAACTATACTGAACGCGTACCGGCCGGCCGCGCTGCATACCGGGTTTGAACTTGGCTTGTCGTACAGCTCTTAGTGCCTCTTCGTCAGCCCCACCGCCAATACCGCGTATAACACGAGGATTTTCGACTTCGCCGCGTTCATTCACGATAAACTGAACGTAAACACGTCCTTCTATACCGGCACGCCGGGCCATCTCGGGGTATTCAATTTCTTTTTGTATGGATGCAAGACCACCAATCAGTTCAGGCATTTCCTCTACAACGACAAAGAAATCTTCTTCAGGTTCTTCTTCTTCCTGTGGAGGTGGCGGCATTTCCAGCCGATCATTAAGATCAAATTCAGCGTTAATGTCGATGTTCACATCTTCGATAATTTCGTCATTAGGAACCTCAACAGGGACCGGCGGACGAGGAGGTGGGGGAGGTGTCTCAATTTGTTCGGTTTGAATAACTTCTTCCATCTCAACAACTTCCTGTTCGTCGAGGGTGTACTCGTCAGGCGATTCGCTGGTTAAATCAACTTTAACAGCGAGAATGAAAATAGCGAGTGCTACAATAAGGCCGAGCTGAAGAAATACCGTGTAATATTTCCTTAAGTCTGCGTCTGGTTTTTTACGATCCATAATTAATGAGGCGATTTGTTCAAAGTAACATGTCAGTATACATTAAATACCACTAAGTTTCCAACGTGTTCCGCTCCTTGATATTATTTTTTGTTAAAATAGGGGTTAGATGTTTTCTATACTTTGTTTTAATCCACCATAGGAGCAGAACTGCCGTCAATGAGCCGGCTGAATCAGCCGCCGCATCTCTCAGGCTTGCATACCGCCCCACCGACATCATTTCCTGCAGATATTCTATAGTGAGCCCGAACACGGTACCGGCAATAAAAATAAAAAGTAATGGAGCATCCTTCCTGCTGTAAAGAATAAGAGAAAACCCAAACAGGAAACTCCATCCGAAAAAGATCAGAAAGTGTCCAATTTTGTCATAATTGAACACAGAACTACCCTGGAAGTTATCCGGTGGCAGTAGTGTGATAAGCAACGTTAAAATGGTGAGGGCAACAAACAGAAAGTAGACCACATACTTTCGTGCTGCGAGAAATGAAATAAGTTTACCTATCATAAATATCGCTCGGTTGCGGCTCTTTAATTTTTTCTGCTGTTAAATAAATAGATAGTAATGCGTCTGTTATCGACGAGTCAATCTTTTTACTTACAGCCAATTTGCCGGCAATAGTTCCTGCAAGTACGTCACCAAATCCTGCTCTTGCAAATATCCGGGTGTCGTAACCAGTGATGAATAATCCGTTTTCAGGAGTGGCAAGAATGGCGGGGTATCCTTTTGATAGAATTCTGCACCTTTCATCTTGTGAAATTTTCTCAATGCTGGCAAGGCGATCTGAACCGGAGGGCGTGCTCACCCCGATATACTTTGCCAGTTCACCGGGATGGGGTGTGATCAGCCAGTTCGATTTATCAACCCCGGCACATTCAGCCCAAACAGCTAGCCCATCCGCATCGAGAATGACCTGAGTATCAATGGTTGTCAAAAGCTTCAGGACGCATTTTTGTGTACTTGCGGCAAGCCCGAGACCGGGACCGATAAGTACACTGCCGGGTTTCTCAGCAATTTTTTTTAAGATCGCAGCTGTGTGCCTGTTGGTAAAATGGACGTCATCACTGTTCCCAACGGGTATTTTGATGATTTCAGGCAGTACTTGTTCGTAAATGGGCAGCAGTCCTTTGGGGGAATAAAGAATAACGGCGCCGGCCCCGGCATTCCAGGCACTTCTGGCCGCCATAATTGCGGCACCGGTCATGCCTTCAGATCCTGCAACAATATGAACCGTGCCTTTATCATACTTATGATCGGCAACAGGCTGATGCCTGCTGAATTCCTCTGTCAGCGGTGTATCAATCAAAACAGCTTTGTGTTCTCTCAAGTAGTTCGGGAATGGAAGGTCGGCAAGCGTCAAATCTCCTGTAACCGACGGCCCGTCTGCCAGATAAAAACCCACTTTGTTTGTTCCGAACGTAATTGTGTGATGTGCATGGATACATGTGCCGAGGATCTCACCGGTATCACAGTTGAGCCCTGTTGGGATATCCATCGCAAAGATTGGAAGGCCGGCATCGTTCAATTTATCAACGAAATCTGCCATAGGCTTGCGAACTTCAGAGGTTAAACCTGTGCCGATCATACCATCGACGGCGTAGTTAAACGTGCCCCATTCCAGCGCATCAGTGTCAATATCAATATCAATATCAAATTTAAAATGGATATCAGAACCGTGATCAGACAGTTTTTTAAGGAGATCGTAGTTTCTTTGGGCGTCATCTGAAAAGCTATCTGACCCGGAAGTCAGCATCAGCGTAACAGAATGCCCTGCTGTTTCGGACAGGTATCGTGCAGCCACAAAGGCATCACCGGCGTTGTTGCCTTTGCCGCAGACAAAAACACCTGAGGCTTCTTCGCCAACATGTTTTTGAATTGTCTCCGCCGCTTGTTTACCTGCAATTTCCATCAGCGTGATGCTGTCAATGCCGAACTCTCCGATGGTGGATTGATCAAGATTTCGGCTCTGCTCCCGGGTAGTCAGCCTCAGGAATCGATTGTTGGGTTGCTCTAACGGCATAGTGTCTTAGTAAAAGTTGATCTGAATCAGGATCAGTAGGCGCGGGCAAACAGCACGCGTCGTTCAGATGGCTTCCCGGTAACCATGCATTTCCCGGTTTCATCAGACGGCTCGAGTGGAATGCAGCGAATCGTCGCCTTTGTATCCTGTTTAATTTTCTCTTCTGTCTCAGCTGTTCCGTCCCAATGGGCATAAATGAAACCACCTTTTTCAATCTCTTTTTGAAACTCTTTATAGCTGTCGACAGTTCGGGTACCATTGTCCATGCGTTCTTTTGCCGAGTTATACAGGTCCGACTGAATTTGAGTCAGCAGGTTGTCAATATGTTCTGCAATCCCGACGCGTGATACGATATTTTTTTCGAGTGTGTCCCGCCTGGCAAGTTCAACATTATTGTTTTCCACATCGCGGGGCCCCACGGCCATGCGAAGCGGCACGCCCTGTGCCTCATGTTCGGCAAACTTATAGCCCGGGTTCTGGTTTTCCCTGTCGTCCAGCTTCACCCTGACGCCCAACGCCTTAAGGTCATCAATGATTGGCTGAGCGTAATTCAAAACAGTCTCTTTTTGCTCATCACTTCTAAAAATAGGCACAACTACCACTTGCTCAGGGGCAAGCTTGGGAGGAATCACGAGCCCGTTATCGTCAGAATGCGTCATGATAAGGCCGCCCACAAGCCGGGTAGATACTCCCCAGCTGGTTGCCCAAACATAGCTGTGCTCGCCATCTTTACCCTGGAATTTTACGTCAAACGCCTTGGCAAAATTCTGACCCAGAAAGTGGGATGTACCCGCCTGCAGAGCTTTTCCATCCTGCATCAACGCTTCAATACAGTAAGTGTCTTCTGCGCCGGCAAACCGTTCGGATTCCGTTTTCACACCGGTAATCACCGGCATGGCCATGTAACCCTCTGCAAATGTTTTATAGACGCCGAGCATGCGTTCGGTCTCTTCAACCGCTTCTTCTTTAGTGGCGTGAGCCGTGTGGCCTTCCTGCCACAGAAATTCCATAGTTCGTAAAAAGAGGCGTGTTCTCATTTCCCATCGAACCACGTTAGCCCACTGGTTGATCAGGATCGGGAGGTCGCGATAGGACTGAATCCAATTCCGGTAGGAATCCCAGATAATCGTTTCAGACGTAGGGCGTACGATCAGCTCCTCTTCGAGCTTTGACTCAGGGTCTACTTCAACGCCATTATCGACGCTTTTCAGCCGGCTGTGGGTTACCACGGCACACTCCTTTGCAAACCCTTCCACATGCTGTGCTTCTTTAGACAGAAATGATTTGGGGATGAACAGCGGGAAGTAGGCGTTCTCGTGACCCGTTTCCTTGAACATGGTATCGAGCGCGGCTTTCATATTTTCCCAGAGCGCAAAGCCGTGCGGCCGAATAACCATACAGCCGCGGACAGGGGAATGGTCGGCCAGCTTTGCCTCTTTTACTACGTCAAGATACCATTGTGAATAATCGTCGTTCCTATTTGTGATCCGTTTAGCCATGCTATGAGATGCTGCGTGTCAGTTTTCAAGGTTAAGGTGTGTTTCAGACCGTAAAGATAAAGAATCCTGTGCAGAGAAAAGAGATCGAAAAAAATTGATTCCTCAGCTTCAACCTTAGTCTAAAAAATCATATCTTTGGTGCTCTCTTGGATTACAGCTGTACTCAAAACGTGTCAGGAAATAGTTCAAGAGTTTGTTGTGACATAAGATGACATGTCGTGGTAGCTCAGGTGGTTAGAGCGTCGGATTCATAACCCGGAGGTCGGCGGTTCAATTCCGCCCCACGATACATTTAAAAAAGGCTTTGCTCAATTCATTAAGAGCAGAGCCTTTTTTATTTTTACCAACTAGGAGAGAACAAAATGTTTAGTGAAACAGCTGTGCATCATGTCTATGTGTTATACTCTCCACGCCAAAAGAGAATTTATATCAAGAAATCTTTGATAATAATCACTGGCGTATTGCTTCAACAATGAATGACTATAGCAATGCATTATTGTTGAATAAGTTGTACACTAAACTGATTCACTTCTGAATAAAAGCTTTTTGATTCTCAAGGACCAGCTGGGTGAAGATGATCCAAAAACAGTATATGCTTTAAAAAAGACTGAATGAGCATTAAAACTGCACTTCATACATATTAAGCTCTAAACCCATTCAATAAGTATAGATTTTCTACAATTGCCAGTAGATCTAAAACAAAATTAAATAATACTCCTCTGCTTTAACCACAGTGTTTATGCTAATTTCAAAAAATACCCGTCCAATTAAATGTACCCCTGCTCCCTATTATCTTTAATTTTACATTTTAATAGCCCGAAATTATACAATCTCCGTTTTTCATCGCTTCATCAAGCGGGTTTTCAACTGATTTGCCGTTCAATACGTACATTGTATTAGTTCCCGCAAATGAGCTAGAGAGTGCCTGATCTTTATAATATTGAGCTATCACTTCCCTTGTTTTTTCTGAATAGGTACATGTCATTAAGCCATCACCGGGCATTTCTTCTTTGTATTCGCATAATCCATCGGCATTAAGACCCACGACTTTTCTTGTTAATTCTTCACCGGAAAATGGATGAACGAATTCTTCTGAATAGGCCGTGCATTTTTCAAGGTTTCCTGGTAAACCACTGGAAGACACATCTGGATTTTCATCCGTTTCTTCAGTAGCTGCAGTTTCTGGAATTGCTTCTGTAGATTCCACGGTATCAGTTCTAAGTTTATTCTCATCGGATGTACAACTGCTTAGCATTGTTAGTCCGACAATTGTAATCATTAAAATTGCAGATAATTTTTTCATGAGCCTATTTTTTCTTTCTTATTCCAAATTAATAGATGCCGTTGCACCACGCTTGTCTGTATATGCGTAAAAAGCAGGCTGTACATGTCATGAAAGGTTTAAATATTTTCAGATAAAATGAGTCAGGATAGAGATCCATTACGCATTGGAGATTAGACGTTTACTTTTTTTGAATGAAACCAATAATAGAATCAAGAATAGGACCAATCATGAATATCTCTAAATCAATTACGCTATGTTTGGCAATTCAAATAGTACTTATTGGCTGTTCAAACAATGAACAACCTTCCGCAAATGTTTCAGAATCCGGCATTAAAGTGCTCGAAACAACAATCGAGCGACAGGATGAAGGAGAGCACATAAAAGATCAATCCGAAATAAAAATTCTTTTACCAAGTACAAAAAAAGATTTCTTAAAAATAGATCGGCAAAATTCGATAGTCTCCAAAGCTGTTGATGATTCAGGGGTAGATCTATTAAAAGCTGATGCTAAAGCAAAACAAGAGAGTGTGGGAAAATGGTGGCATGAACCAGAAATAATAACAGGTTTTGGAAAGCATCCTTTTCAGGATGGCGTTTGGGTAGACATTACTTTCAGTGCTGTTCCATCCATGGATGCTGATCAAATAGAACTCACTGGTAATCTGGTTCTCCAATATGATACAGGTGAAACAAAGACTGATACGTTATCCAACTTACCTTTAAAAATGGATCTTGAAACAGATGGGGTTGAAACCAGGATTGGAAATATACTGGTTTATGGAACCGGCGGTGTTGAAACAGAAGATATCAGATATTGGAGCTATAATGTTGTTGGAGACGTTGAGATTGTACGTGTTAAAGTTTTGGGTAACGACGACACCAGTAAAATGTTGGAGAGTACAGGTGGCAGAGGAGTATCATCAACCGGCTTTGTATTACTTCAACCTATAGATCTGGAGATGGTCACTTTGGAAATTGTATCCAAAGTTCTGCAAAACGAAGAGATCCCGCTAGATCTTACTGTGGAAATAGAATAATGACTGCTTATTTATTTTAAAATCGCATGTCGTTACTGAATAAATCCATTTATTCAGTATAATATTCTCAGCCGGCTGGCAGTTTGATTTCCCCAGGGGATCTCCCCGGGGTAACACTGGGTTTTGCAATCATCATTTAAGAGACGAGCTCAGGTTCAAGATGGGCACCTCACCTAATCAGCGTCCTGCTTCCAAAAGTTGCCGGTAATCTTTACATCCTGCCCTAGCTCATTGATAATTTCGGCGTTAATTTCTCCCGTCACGTCATACTCTTGGCCATCATTACTAATATTTTGCTCTATTGTAACCGTACCAATGGCGTTTGTAAGTCCATCAAACTGATCACCGGATTGAAACCACAGCTCAGCTGTTACTTCACTGATATTTCCTGAATTTTCAAGTAATAACCGTGTACTGCGTAACTCATGTGTTTTGGAAATGGCAGAATTATCAGGACTAATATCATTTGGAAAGCTCAGCCTGAATGCAAGCGTACCTTCTTCTGTTACCACTCGTAATTGCCGAAAGTAATTCCCTCCTAAAAGAGCTCCATTGGCCCACCCAAATACACGGTCGCTTCCAATATTTTCTGTATTCCCGTCTGGATATTCCAGCGTAATATCACTTCCTTCGGGTCCCGTTATAAAGCCAAATCCTCCTGAAGTGGGGTTGTCACTGCAGGCTATCGTAAAAAATGTGGCAAATAAAGCGATAAATAGTAGTTTAATAACTATGCGCATGATGTTATTTCCTCTTGTAACTTTTACTAATTGAGATTAAAATTTTAATACTGTATTAGCTTTCACCCTTATACAGAAAGCTTTATTGTCAGAGATTACCCGAAATATTTAGTCTTTTTTCTTAAAGTCAATTTACCCGATGAATTCACGCTTTTATTTTTATCGATTTAATTGCACATTATTTCAGCATGAGCAATTAGTACCACTATACTATGCGTAGTTAAAAATTAAGTTGGCTCACATTTTTTATTTGTTAGCAATATGTCCAGTACATCAGAGGTAACACTTATTCTTCATGAAGCCAGAGAAGATTCTGAAAAGGCATACAAAAAGCTATTTCCGCTGGTCTATGATCGGCTTAAAGACATCGCCTATATGCGTATTATGCGGGAAAAGGATCACACGTATTCCAAAACAGATTTAGTGCATGAAGCATACTTTGATCTTATAGATATTGATAATGTTGACTGGAAAGATAGGGTCCACTTTTATTCCATTGCCTCTCGATGTATGAGACGTATTCTTATAGATCATGCCCGCAAGAAAAAAGCAGAGAAACGTGGTGGCAGCCAAAAGCCTGTAACATACATTGACGAAATAATGGAAGTTGAGCGTCAGGCTGAAGATTTAATCAACCTGGATGATTCACTAAATAAACTTGAAGAGCTCAATCCAAGACTTGCCAAAATTATTGAGTGCCGATACTTTGGTGAAATGACCTATGAAGATACTGCAGAAGCACTTGAGATTTCAGTAAGCACGGTAAAGCGTGACTGGACAAAAGCAAGAGGATTTCTATATAGAGAATTGAAGGGACGCTTTGGATAAATGAGCTGTTTCAATGCAGACTTTACGCCTTATATCGTGTAAGATTTACTTAAAAGACTGACGATGCAAAAAGAACGCTGGGAACAGATTGAATCTATTCTAGACACCGCACTTACGCTGGTTGGGGATGAGCGGACCACCTATGTTGAACAAGCCTGCGGAAATGACCAAAAGTTATTGGAAGAAGTATATGCTATCCTGGAGGCTGCTGAAGAGTCCGAACGCACCAGATTTCTGGAAAATATAGTCTCTGAAAGTGATCAGTTGATTAAGGATTTATCTAAGTCTTCTGTCGATGATGACTGGATTGGTACACGTATTGGCCCCTTCAGTATTACCGGGCAGCTGGGCAGCGGGGGCATGGGTGCCGTTTATAAAGCAAAACGGGTAGACGGGCAGTTTCAGCAGGAGGTAGCCATCAAGCTGCTGCAAAAAGGCATTCAATCTAAAGAGACCCTGCGCCGTTTTCGCCAGGAACAAGAGATTCTGGCGACACTCAAACACCCAAATATCGCACAGCTATACGATGGCGGTATTACCGATGACGGGCTTCCCTACCTGATTATGGAATACGTTGACGGGGTGGCTATTGACCAGTATTGCAACGATCATAAACTGACGATAGATCAACGAATTGAGCTTTTTACGGATGTTTGCCAAGCCGTACAGTTTGCTCATGCCAACCTGGTGATTCACCGCGACCTGAAAGCCCAGAATATCTTTGTGAACTCGGAAGGCATGGTCAAAGTGCTCGACTTTGGCATTGCTAAACTTCTGGATCCAAAACTCACCGAGCAAACACTTCTGATTACCCGCCCCGGACAAAAATTCTGGACCCCACAGTATGCGGCCCCGGAACAGGTGAAAGGCAAAAGCATTACTACAGCCACCGACGTATACGCGCTTGGCGTACTGCTGCACAAGCTGCTGACCGATACTTATCCGCTGGATTTGAAAGACAAAACGGTGGCAGAAGCTGAACAGATGATTGCTGAAGATGCTCCAAAGTCTCCCAGTCAATCTATTGAGGAATCTGAAGAACCGCATAAGCTGGCTGCAATACGTCAAACCAAAGCAGCCGATCTCAGGAAAAAATTATCCGGCGATATAGATGCAATGGTCTTAAAAGCCCTGCGCAAAGAGCCGGAGTACCGCTATAACTCGGTGGCACAGCTTATCGAGGAGCTGGAACGCTGCCAAAACGGGCTGCCGCTTCTGGCCCGCAAGGATACAGTTTCATACCGGGTTGGCAAATTTTATCGCCGCAATAAAACCGGCGTAGCAATCACCGTAATGATCATCCTTTTTATTGCGGGTATAACCGGGTTTTATACCTGGCGGATTGCTCAGGAGCGCGACCTGGCGCAGGCCGAGACCGCCAAAGCTGAAGAGGTTATGGAGATGATGGTGGGGCTTTTTGAGGCGAATAATCCAAGCAACGCACAGGGGGAAACAATGAGCGTGCGTGAGGTACTCGAGGAGGGAACATCACGCATCCAAGATGAACTGAATGACCAGCCCGAGGTGAAAGCCGCACTGCTTGCCGCCATTAGCAGGGTTCATGAAAACCTCGGCTTCTATGAGGACGCCATTTCTCTGCAGGAGCAGGCATTAACGCTTAGAAGAAATACCCCATCCGTCGCAGGCGCTGATCTGGCAGAAAGCCTTGATAACCTGGGGGTTTTACATGCCCGGCAAGGGGCATTTGACAGTGCTGAACCGCTGTATCGGGAAGCACTGGCAATTAAGCTTGATACATACGACTCTCAGCATCCTGAAATTGCCAATAGTTACAATAACCTGGGCTTGCTTATGAGAGATAAAGGCGACTATGCTGCGGCCGATTCCCTGTTCCGTGCGTCTCTGGCTATCAAGCGCGAGCACTTTGATGAGGATCATTCAACCATAGCCAAAACCCTAAACAACCTGGCTACCCTGCTTGCCCGCCAGGGTGACCTTGAAAGTGCGCAATCTTTCTTTGAAGAAGTCCTTAGTCTGCGTCGAAATATCTACGGTGACAATCACCCGCTAACCGCTAATAGCCTTAACAACCTATCGGTTACCTATGCTATACAAGGGAATTTTGAAGCTTCAGCACCACTGATACGGGAAGCAGTGGCTATCCGCCGTAAAGTTCTTGGGGAAGAACACCCGCTCGTTGTTCAGAGTATGGGGAACCTCGCTTCAGTTTTGCGGGATCTGGGAGACTATCAGGCTGCCAAACCTATCTACGAGGAAGCGCTGAGCCTATCCAGGCAGAACTTTGGTGCAGACCATCCCACTACAATGAAATCTCAAAGCGGGTTAGCTAACCTGTTGGCTGAACAAGAGAACTACCAAAAAGCGGACTCACTGCTGCAAGAAGTTGTATCAGTACGGCGTGAGCGACTGGGTGAAGAGCATCCATTGCTGGCGCAAAGCCTCTATGAACTGGCTTCTGTACAGTACAGGGCAGGCGGCTATGAATCAGCTGCAAGGTTATCACGGGAGGCATTACAGATTCAACAGGCTACCTTACCAGAAGGGCACCGGCGCACCGCTCTTACGCAAAGCCTGCTGGGTGCATGCCTCACGGATCAGCAGCGCTATACGGAGGCCGAGCCCCTGCTTGACAAAAGTTACGCTTTACTTAGTGCTCAGCGCGGTCCACAGGACAAGGATACCCGGCAGGCCCTGCAGCGCCTTGTGAACCTCTATGAGGCCTGGGATAAACCCGAAAAAGCCGCTTTATACAGAGCTGAGTCCGCTGCTGACTCATAAAATTCAAACTGATAGCAATCACCAACGCTGCACGATACGTCTGGAAATGATTTCTGATATCGTTTGAACTAAAAGCTATCGGTTCCAAATTGATACCTCTTGGGCTCTGACCCGAGGTAGTTCATTCTTAGAGATAGTGAACCTATTGATGGGTAAAACATGGCTCACATTTAATGCGATCGCCTCTCTGGTTCTGTTGCCTGTTCGGTGTCTTCCCGCAAGTTGAAACGATTCTGTAAATATCGCGTCTCGAAAAACAAAAGGGAGACTTACCCGTATATTGATAAACAAACTTTTTTACTTAAATATCAGAAGGTGAGTTAATCGACTCAAAACCGTGCTGAGTTCTAACCAATTTCTTAATCAGCCATGTATAAGAAATATCTTATTTCCTTAATTATATGCCTCATTACACTAATCCTGGTTTCATGCGGGACTGAAAATGAAATTGAAACGGAGGAGCGCGGAACCATTTATTTGAGTGGTAATGGAGTTACAATCATGTGTCCTGATGGAGAGATCGGAGAGATTGGAGTTATTGATGGGGTTGCGTATGAGGTAGTGGATAGAAGTTTACTTATTCAGAGACTGGACGAGGGGAAAGATTTAAGTAAAGTGTGTGTGAGTAATGTCATTGATATGGATAGGTTGTTTGAGGATTCTGAATTCAATCAGCCTATCGGCAACTGGGATGTAAGTTCTGTTATCCGAATGGGGTGGATGTTTGTCAATTCCCAATTCAATCAGCCGATTGGTAATTGGGACGTAAGTTCTGTTGAGCAAATGGGGGGCATGTTTAGCCGTTCCGTATTCAATCAACCCATTGGTAACTGGAATGTAAGATCTGTTGAGGATATGGGGGGAATGTTCGGTTTTTCTGAATTCAATCAGCCGATCGGTAATTGGGATGTAAGCTCTGTGAAGCAAATGGGGTGGATGTTCGCACAATCCACATTTAATCAACCGATCGGTAATTGGGATGTAAATTCGGTGGAGCAAATGAGCGGCATGTTCGAAAATTCCCCTTTCAATCAACCCATAGGGGATTGGAATGTAAGATTTGTGACTAATATGAGGTATATGTTTCGTGGTTCCGAATTCAATCAACCTATAGGCGATTGGAATGTGGGTTCAGCTGAGTTTATGGAATGGATGTTTCATAGTTCGGATTTCAATCAGGATATCAGTACCTGGTGTGTAAGTAATATACCGTCTGAACCAACTAATTTTTCTACAGAAGCACCTCTAACCGACGTGAACAAACCTGTGTGGGGCACGTGTCCTTGAATTTAATTACCCGGGCCTGCTTTTTTATCTGAAATTGAGATTACTATCTCACCCGAAACGAACGAAAGCTTATCTTGTTAATGTTTTTGGGGCCCAATTAATTAGAACGGTACTACTTTAACCGGGAACTCATTGTCTGACTCTGTATTTTTTCTCTCGGTAGTTGTTGCCGGATTTTTTCTTATCTATGGCATACAATGCCTGCGTTCTCCCTTTATGAAAGCAGAATTTTATCGATATGGAATGGGTGATGGTTTAAGGAGGGTGACTGGGATATCTCAGCTTATAGGCGCCGCCGGGCTTTTTGCAGGATTACAGATCAGCCTGCTTGGATTTCTATCAGCCGCCGGTTTGTGCCTGATGATGGCCGTCGCTTTCGGCACGCGTTTAAAGGTCAGAGACTCCCTGAATCAAACGCTGCCGTCGTTTTTCTTTATGATGTTAAACGGCTACCTGGCATACAAATATTTGTTGCTGGTTCTTAATTGATCTACAGAAGAGCAATCGCAAGCGACAGAACCAGGAATGTAAAGGCCGGTAAAGATTTTTTTATCGGATCCTTTACCTTGATATGCATACTAACAGCTCCCAGCATTAAAACTGCGATGCCATAGGCTGAATAGGTTTCCAGTGCCGGATATCCTGTAAGAAATATAGAAGCGAGAAGACCTACAGCAAATAACATTTTCAGCCCGCCAATGGTCCACATGAACCACACGGGGAGTCCGTAGGCTTTGAATTCTTCTTCCAGGTTACTCGCTCCTGCTCCTCTCCATTGAGTTTTTTTGCCGGATCTTAACAGCCAGACATTTAAAATGCTGAGGCCGACGATTACTTTTAATGCGATGATTAGATATTCCATAATTTCCCCGTTTAAATTCTAAGCTCTATTTATCTACCAACTATACTATCAATAAAAACAAAAAACGGGCTTATTACTAAGATTATATTTGAGGAGCTTTGACGGGTCGAACCGAATTCAGGGATGAGAGCAAGAGCCGGTTTCGGCCGTGGATATCATTAGACAATTCATAATGATAGTGGATAGCTTGAGGAGGCTGCTGCCAGCGGATTCATAAATTAGCCCCATTCACATTCTCCTAACAATTTCAATCTATATTGCACCGTAGTCTTTACGAAAGCTGTCTTTCTAAGCCAGAGTTCCTGCTATCGTGAGACTGACCATCCCGTCGTAACAGACGCACTTACATACGACCCGATATCACTCTCTCCACCGGCCTGAACTCTGATGCAAGGCGACCGCTCGTCGCAAAGTCTACGAATGTTTGAAATTTTGAGACCCCATAAGGCAAACAAAAAATAATATCGGAGTTATTATGGATAAAGAGAACAGAGATAGAGATAAGCACGTCTATAGATTTGGTGGCGGTGAGGCCGATGGCGATAAAAGCATGAAGGAGCTGTTGGGAGGGAAGGGAGCGAACCTGGCGGAAATGTCAACCATCGGTTTACCGGTACCGGCCGGATTTACAATCTCTACGGAAGCATGTCACTATTACTCGTCAAATAATTCAGTATGGCCCAAGGGCCTCAAAAAGCAGGTGAGGGACGGCGTGTCTTTCATCGAAAGTAATATGAATATGCGGTTAGGGGATTCGGAGCACCCGCTGCTTCTTTCTGTCCGTTCCGGAGCTGCGATATCGATGCCGGGTATGATGGATACCGTCCTGAACCTGGGACTCAATGATGATACTGTCGACGCACTGTCTGAGCATACCGGCAATGAACGGTTTGCCTTCGACAGCTACCGCCGGTTTATTGATATGTTTGGATGCGTGGTGATGGGTATTTCTCATCAAAAATTTGAAGATGCGATCGAAAAAATTAAAACAGAAAAAAATGCCAAAGTAGATACCGAACTGTCTGCTGATGATCTGAAAGAACTTGTGGACCGCTATAAAGCTGTCTATCGAAAATCGACGGGGTATATGTTTCCATCCGACCCGCTGGAGCAGCTCGAGCTGGCGATCAACGCAGTATTTGAATCGTGGGACAGCGACCGTGCCGTGAAATACAGAAAAATCAATCATATTATGGGCCTGCTGGGTACCGGCGTAAATGTTCAGGCTATGGTTTATGGAAATATGGGGGATGACTGCGCCACGGGCGTCTGCTTTACCCGCAACCCATCCACCGGCGAGAACAAACTCTATGGTGAGTTTTTAATAAATGCCCAGGGTGAAGATGTTGTTGCAGGTATCAGGACTCCGCTGGATATTGAGGAACTGAAAGATGTGATGCCGGATTCCTATGATGAGCTTCTGCACCTGGCCAAAAAGCTGGAAGTACATTATGAAAATATGCAGGATATAGAGTTCACCATCCAGAAGCACACGCTCTACATTCTGCAGACCCGCACGGGTAAACGAACAGGTCAGGCTGCCATCAGGATTGCCAATGACATGGTGGAAGAGGGGTTGATTAAGCCGCAAAAAGCCGTGCAGTCACTTGTTGAAACCAATCATCTTGATCAGCTTCTGCACCCTCAAATTGATGAGTCGTCGGAAGACGGTAAATCTGTTCTGGGATCAGGATTACCCGCATCGCCGGGAGCGGCCGTCGGGAAAGTTGTTTTTGATTCAGATGATGCTGAAAAGACAGCTGCGGAAGGCACTCCGGTGATACTGGTACGAGTAGAAACAAGTCCCGAGGATGTCGGGGGGATGTCGGCCGCAGAAGGTATTTTGACGTCAAGAGGCGGTATGACCAGTCATGCTGCAGTGGTAGCCAGGGGCTGGGGTAAGCCCTGTGTGGCCGGCTGTCAGGATATCGTGATCAACTACGACACCAGCTCATTCACGAATGGTGATGTGACAATTCACGAAGGAGACTGGATTTCAATCGACGGTTCAAAAGGAACGGTCTTCCAGGGCAAGAAGAACGTTGTGAAACCGGAGATGGATCAAAACTACAAAACCTTTATGGACTGGGTCGACCAGTTTCGGGATATGAGCGTTCGTACCAATGCAGACAGCCCGGTCGATGCAGCGAAAGCTATAGAGTTTGGGGCTGAAGGTATTGGCCTCTGCAGAACGGAACATATGTTTTTCGGTGAGGAGCGAATTACCGCCATGCGGCGCATGATTGTTTCGGAAAGTGAAGATGAGCGCCGAAATGCTCTCATGTTTTTACTTCCGTATCAGAAGAAAGATTTTCTCGAAATCTTTGAGGTAATGGACGGCCTTCCCGTAACGGTTCGCCTGCTGGATCCGCCGCTCCATGAGTTTTTGCCGGATGAGCCTGAAGAGATCAGACGGGTAGCGAAAGAGCTGGGTATGAAGCCTGAGAAGTTCATGCGAGTGGTACGATCGCTTAAGGAGTTCAATCCAATGCTGGGCCACAGGGGGTGCCGGCTGGGAATCACATACCCGGAAATCACGGAGATGCAGACCCGGGCTATCCTGGAAGCTGCCATCGAATTGAAAAATGGGGGCGTTAAAGTCTATCCGGAAATTATGGTGCCGCTGATTGGGACTCCGCAAGAGTTTCGAAGCCAGCGGTTTGTCATTGACCAGACCGCCAAACAGGTGTTCGATGAACTCAAGGACAGCATCGAATACAAAGTGGGAACAATGATAGAGATTCCCCGGGCGGCACTGGTGGCCGATCAGATTGCCAAGGAAGCAGAGTTTTTCTCATTTGGAACCAATGATTTAACCCAGATGACCTTTGGATACAGCCGCGATGATGCCGGGAAATTCCTGGGTGACTATCTGAAAGAAGGCATTTTGCAGGAAGATCCTTTCCAGGTTCTGGACCAGGAAGGAGTGGGGCAACTCGTGAAGATGGCATCCAAAAATGGCCGGGCCCAAAAGCCGGATTTAAAAATAGGCATTTGCGGCGAGCACGGTGGTGAACCTAAAAGTGTGGCCTTTTGCTATGAGCAAGATTTGAATTATGTATCCTGCTCGCCATACCGTGTGCCCGTCGCCCGACTGGCTGCTGCACAGGCTGCTCTGATGCATAAGAAAGAAAAAGAAGCAGCAACCGTGTAAGTTTCTGCCCTCCTCTTTGTGCTGTAGAGAGGGGGGTTATTTAAATAAGCTTTTTCCACGTAAATATGTTTGGAGTGCTAAAATAGTATAAGTCATCCCGCACCAGATGCAGGATCTCTAAACGTTGATATGAGTATGAAGGGGAGCTTCATAGATAAGCTTTTCAACTTAATACTATTAAACTTCGTGTAACTTTGGGTCTTTGTGCCTTAGTGGCAAAATTGACTAATTTAATAATCAAATTGGGAATTCTATCACAGCCTCTTGAGAGGAGACAGGGAATAAGCGCTTGCCTTATAATATGATTCCAGCTCACGGTCATTACAGAAATAGTAGCTCCAAACGATTCACACCCGTTCTGTCTCTTCATATGAGAGATCAGCCCTGAAGGTCATGGTTCGTTTGTTGCTGTGTTCAACCTTATCTTCATCGTCTATATTTGGCGTATCTGTGTGGCGTACATTACACTCAACCTCTTCATCGAGATATTCGCTGATGCTTTTCGAGATAAGTGTGTTTAGCTGTGATTTTGATAGCGTCTTTAATTTGTTGCTCATCTTTCTATCAGTTTAGGTTGGAATGCCGTTCACTGTAAAGAACACTGATCGGGGAGTGATCGTTTTGATGGTCAAGCCTCAAGTCTATACATTTCAGCATGTTGGTCAAAGTTGCCCACCTAGAAAATCTTTGGTGCCCACTTTTCTGATCGTTTCAAATTGATACGCCATGATTATCAATGAGAGTACCCCACAATGCAAATTCAGCAGTCATAAAGAGTGCGTTAAAAAAAATTCTAAAACAGAGGCAACCATTTCTCTATGCTCCGGGTATTGGCAAATGAAGCAGGTCCTTAACCCCGGATTGAAAGCTATAACAGATAACCATTAAATACGTGCTCATTATGATTTCAATAAGGACGAATTACAGAGAACAATCTGCCGGCCGAAAATCAGGAGCTGCATTGCTTCTGACGTTTATGCTCATCATTACAATGGCAGTTGCAGGGTGCAGCAGCTCAACGACAGATTCGGGAACGACTGATGAGAATAATGAGAATAACGGTACAAATAATCCGCCGGCCGCCGCAGATGTTACCATGGAAGGTCTCTCCTTTGTTCCCGGAGACCTCACTGTCGAAGTGGGCTCAACCGTGACCTGGCGTAATGAAAGCAGTGTCATACATACGGTTACAAGCGGTACTGACGGGACCCATGACGGGCTATTCGATAGCGGAAATATGAGTGCGAATGAAGAGTTTTCCTACACATTCACTGAAGAGGGATCTTATCCGTATTTCTGCGTTCCGCATGTGAACCAGGGAATGACAGGGACGATTACAGTTGTAGCAGCAGATTAATGTGTATTTATAACGCATTATGCCGCAGAGCAGCTGCAGGACTTGTTTTATCTCTGTTGATTATATCAGGCATCTCAGCTCAGACCACCAGCGGGGAGGTCGTGTACTACACGGATTCCGGTTATGCCGAGTTTACGTCGAGTGTTCCGCTACATTCATTTACCGGGGAATCCGACCACCTTACCGGGATGATCGATTTGAGGGAGAACCTGGTCGATTTCTACCTCGACCTGAATACTCTCGAAACGGGGATCGGGAAGCGTGACAGAGACATGTATCAAACGCTGAATGTTGAAGAGCATCCATTTGCGGAATTCACAGGTTCGCTTGAAACCTCGTTTAACCCGGATTCCTCTGCAGAACAGCTTGCCAGGGTGACCGGGAAATTTACTATTAACGGTGTCACAAAGAATGTGACAATAGAAGGGTCACTTCAGCCGAAGGATGGGGATGGAAGTATTGAACTAAATGTGGGCTGGGAGCTTCGGCTGGAAGACTACAATATCGAGGCGCCGGGCATTCTGTTTTACCGGGTAGATGAGGTGCAAAAAATTCAGATTGAAGCATTGCTTAAACCTGTAGATCCAGAGACTCTGAGTAACTGAAAGTCAATTATGGTAATGGCATCCGGTAAACCCAAACTATCAAGCTAAAATGACGGGGGTAAGTATGAGCTTTGGTAAACATACAGTTACAGGAATTTTCATCGTGGCGATTTGCGTCCTTTTTACTATTCCGGACAAAACAAACGCGCAGCTGTCGCGTGAGCGTGTGAATACAAACCCGGTCGTGGAAGATATTTTCTGGGGAACCACCAATGTGGGGATCGGGACGGTTCAGAACGTATCAGGAAACAATTTGAAATCGACCGTCATGCACACGTTCGGGCTGGTATCCGGTGGAGCAGATGTGTTCTGGGGCCTCGACCTGGGAGCGAATACGCGCCTTGGACTTGATTATGGCATTACAGACAGAGTGTCTCTCGGCATTGGCCGGATGACATTTAATAAGGTTGTGGATATCAGAAGCAAAGTGAATGTGCTAAGGCAAACCGAGAGCGGCTCGGTGCCTGTTGATTTGGCGGTGAAGTTGTCAACAGGAATCAGCACGCTGTCCGGACAGGGACTGGCATTTTCCGACCGGCTCTCTTATCTGTTTAGCGTTATGGCTGCGAAGAAATTTGACCGGCTCAGCTTCCAGGTTGCCCCGATGTTTGCCCGCTTCAACCGGGTACCGGCGGGTGACCAGAACAACTTGTTCGGGTTGGGAATTCTAACTCAGTATGAACTGAACGAGCGTTTTGCACTGAGTGCTGAATATCTGCCGGTTTTGGGTGATCGTAATCCCGGTACGGAAGATATGATGGCACTTTCATTAAACATTAATACCGGGGGACATATCTTTCAGATATTTTTTACAAGCTCGCAATGGCATGGCGAACAATATATTATGGCAAATAATACGGACAGGTTCTGGGAAGGGGATTTTCGTTTTGGTTTCAATATCAACCGTGTGTTCGGTCTGTAAGTTAAAATTTTATTTATGTGGCAACCATTTTGAAAAATCGAGGGTATTGCCATTATTAAGAGTATGACTATGTGAGGGAAGTGCCACACAAATTTTATCGGAGGCCTATAGAAGTTTGCTTGATGAAGTTTTAAATGGTTGCCGCAAACGGCAGAGAGCTAGCCAGAAACGTCTCTATGAGATGTTTTATGCCTATGGTATGAGCATTACGCTTTACTATGCCAATTCCAGAAATGAGGCAGCTGAGATATTGAATGACGGCTTCATGAAGGTATTCCGGAATATAAAATCGTTTGATGACAGTAAGCCGTTTAAACCGTGGTTTCGCCGAATCTTGATAAATACAGCTATCGATCACTATCACAAACATAAAAAGTACAAGCAGGCAGATTCTTTTGAGCATCATAAGAACCAATTGTCGGCAGGTGAAAAGATATTAAGTGGTATAGCGTATCAGGAAATTATTTCTATGATTCAGCAGCTCTCACCCGCTTACAGAACAGTCTTCAACCTCTGTATAGTTGAAGGATATAAACATAAAGAGGTTGCTAAAATGCTTGATATATCCGTGGGAACCTCAAAATCGAACCTGCACAAGGCAAAACAGAAATTGCAGGTGATGCTCGAAAAGAATTTAATTTAGAGATCTAAGATGGCAGAGAATAACAGTCATAACGACCCGTTCGACAATCTCTTCAAAAGGAATGAAGATCAAATAGACATTCCGTTTCAGGAAGAGGACTGGCTGAAGCTTGAGAAGAGACTGGATGCGTACGATGAAAAAATTCTCTATCGCAAAAGGCTTCGATACCTGGCGGCAGCAGCAATATTACTTATAGCAATGATGGGCTATCTGACCTCCGACAACCCACTGCATCTAAATCAGACTGAAAGCCAGGTGCAAGAACAAATGACATTAAATGATGAGCCGTTGGACGAAGATTTGCTGTTAGACTCCAGCGCAGTGGACAGAGACGACATTCGTGTGGAGACAGAAACAGGTGTATCGAATGAAGCAGCAGATGACCAATCTTCTTCTGATGAATTTGCATCACGCCAGAGTGAAAATTCATTGCCGAACACCGCTGCCATAGATTCAGGCATCGCCGACAGGTCAACCCCCATTATGACAATCGACCGCGCTGAATTCATGATCGCAATGGATTGCAGGGAATGCAGCATTGTGGATAAATCAGATCAGGATAAATTCCTGTTAAGTGAGAATTATGCTAGAGTAAACAATCCGAATCTAAAGGCAGATCAGGCAAAGAAAATATTAAATATATCTTCTGATATCGGGGAAAAACCTTTCAGTGAGCTGCAATCAGCCAGCTTGTCCAGATTTTCAATAGGAGTAAAGGCAGCTCCGGACCTGAGTACCGTGGGTGGCTTAACTAATTTCCAATCGCCGGGATATTCATTTGGATTCGATATCGCATACCGCGTGAATGAGAAACTGTCAATTTCGACGGGTGTTGCGCGCAGTGTGGTTCGCTATAAAGCTGATGGAGGCGGGTATGATACGCCTGTATACCTGAGTGGAGGAGTAGTTCCGGACAGGCTGACGGGGGAATGTGTGCTGCTCGATATCCCGCTTGGCTTGAGGGTTAATGTATTGAGTTTTTCCGGATCAAGATTTTTCGCTACGGGAAGTCTCTCTTCCTACATTATGCTGAATGAAGCATACCGGTTCGACACAGAAAATTCTTACGGGGGCACTTCTGGCTACAACTATGATGAAGATACAGGGACATCCCATTTTATGAGTAATGCGGGTCTGTCGATAGGGTATGAGCATGACCTCAATTCGAAATTCAGCATTCGATTTGAGCCTCAGATAAAAATTCCGATTCGGGAGGTTGGAGTGACGAATGTGCGGCTATTCTCACTAGGCAGCTTCTTCTCGCTCAGCTATAACCTCTGATCAAATTCAGTATCCTATCACCTGGAAAGCTGCCGGCAATACATTTCTCTAATATTCTTTTCGATGTCGATCGATTTAGTGATATTGCCTGCTGACCAACAACCTGACCAAGACGAACTTACGCTATGCCCGACCGAATAATTCTGATTGACTGCCCTGATGAGAAAGGGTTGATATACAATATCATGAAGGTGATTTATGATCATCAGCTCAATGTTACGTCTAATCAGGAATTTGTGGATCGTGTTTCCGGCACATTTTTTATGCGGACTGTTGTGGAGGGAAACGGCTGGAGTGATGCAATTGAAGATGAGCTGAACAGTGTGCTCCCGGAAAAAGCTTCAGTCCGGATATCGGTGATGTCGAAGAAGCCGATCGTGGTACTTGCTACGAAAGAGCCGCATTGTCTGGGCGAAATTCTTTTGAAAAACCGGTACGGAGAATTGCAGTCTGATGTGAAAGCTGTAGTGAGCAATCATGATGTATTACGTCCGCTCGCAGAATCGTTTGGGATACCCTTTTACCATGTACCTGTTGAAGGGCTGACCAGGATGCAGCATGAGGAGAAGGTAATGGAGGAAATTCAGTTATATGATCCTGAATACCTGGTCCTTGCAAAATACATGAGAATATTTTCGCCTGAATTTGTTCAGAAATTCCCCAACAGGATCATCAATATCCACCACTCCTTTTTGCCCGCATTTATTGGCGCATCGCCATACAAACAGGCGTACGATCGCGGGGTGAAGATTATTGGTGCCACGGCGCATTATGTCACCGAAGTCCTGGATGAAGGCCCGATCATTGCCCAGGATGTACTGCCGGTCAATCACTCATATACTGCAGAAGGAATGGCACAGGCCGGCCAGGATGTAGAGAAAAATGTATTAACAAGGGCACTGAAACTGGTTCTGGAGGAGCGGGTTTTTATCTACAAGCACAAAACGATTTTATTTGAGTAAGTGGTTGGTTTTTAGTCGTGTGAGATATGAGTCATAAGTCATGAGAGAACTTATAGCGTCTTAAGGTAGTAGAAAGTAAAGACCTGACAGTGTCCGCAGGTCCTGTCAGCGTCTGGTTTGAGGTATCTCTGTAAATTTACCATCCATCATCTCACAATCCCCTCATTGTAAACATCCGGGCCATTTTTCGCTGAAGGGGTGTATTCACAATCATGCGGGCGATAAGATTTCTGAAGAGTGGGAAGGATCGCTTTCGGCCCAGCCACATATTTAATTCTGCACGCCGGGCAACTGTTTTAGCTATGGATAGTGAGACTTTTGAAAAGGAGGTTAGAATGGGCCCGGCATGCCCCTGGTTTTTGCGAGCCGCTGACAAAGATTCTGAAAGATTTGATGCCGTAATCCAGCCCAGATTCATGCCTTGTCCACCAATTGGGCTTACCACGTGTGCCGAATCTCCAGCCAGCAGCACCCTGCCTTTGTTCAGTGTCTCAGCCTGTTGATGCTGAACCCCGAAAGAGCTGATCATACTGTTATTTTGACCCGACAGGTCATGCCTAAGCCTGTTTGAGACCAGATTATCAAGCAAGTTGCGATCCGGGTTCCGGATATATGAATCGGTTTTGACAACCCACCGGCGGCGTGAATCGGGCAGCGGAAACGACTCAATCAGGCCATCCCTATGCAGGTAGACGGCTGCATCGGGCCCGAAATCGGTGTTATCGCTGTAGTCTCCCATTATGTATGTGTCAGGGTATGCTTCGCCCTCAATTTTAATACGGGCCAAATTCCGAACTTTGCTGTCTTTACCATCGCATCCCACCAGGTATTTCGCCCGCTTAACCTCCGTTTTTCCATCAATTTTGTAACCGACATTTACAGAGTCATCAAGCTGTTCTATTGATGCAAGAGACGCGCCGCGTTGAATTGTGATATTATCAAATGTCCGGCACCAATCTTCTAAAATCTCTTCGGTGCGATATTGCGGAAGTGCCAGAATGTAGTTGAATGGTTTTGGGCAGGATTCAAATGATATTGTGCCCATTTTTTTATGGTCGATAAATGCGTGTCCTTTTTTTATCGGCTGGCCTGCTTCGGTGAACCGATCAGCGATACCGATATCATCAAATAGTTCAAGCGATACGGGATGAATTCCCAGTGATTTTGAATGATGGTCGATGGACGTTTTTTGTTCAAGAACCGTGACTGTAAAGTCCATTGATCCAAGAAGCCCTGCCAGATAGAGTCCGACCGGTCCCGCGCCAATGATACATATATCTTGATCTGGGGCTGAATTTCTCATGAGTTTTCTCCATCATAAATAGCCAGCAAACGGAATGGAAACTGACGGCGGACACTCCATGTATCAGGCAGATGCTGGTCAAGTTCATCTTTTTTGTAACTGCGGCGAATAGAGCGGACTCCATCAGCAACAATAAAACTATTTCTGAACAGCAGGGGAGCGATGGTCTTGAAGCACAAGTATCCAATGGCTGAACGTTCGATATCGCTGAAGATAACCTTAGTTTGAGCCAGCTTCTCGGCATCACTGCAGACGTGATTAAGTTCATTAGCTGACAGGTGATGAACCAGGTGATTTGAAATGACAACCGTGTAGTCCGAGTTCTGTTGTACAAGCTCGTGAGACGTGGTATTCAGAAAAGTAAAATTCTCTGGCCATTTTTGTTTTTCAACATATTGTATGGCCCGGGCGTCTGGCTCAATACCTGTAAAATGAACGGTTAAGTTGTCACGCCGGCAAAAGCTGTCTAACAAACTGAGGATATCTCCGCCACCACAGCCAATATCGAGAAGAGTAGCATCTCCACCGGCCGCTGAAAGGGCCGGGCGGATGTATGATTTGTAAATTTTATGCCAGCCGCCAAGCAGTTTGTTTACAGTCTGGAACTGATTGTATGTTGCATGAAGCAGATCAAGATCACAATCAGGATCATCCATGAACTCTTTTAAATGGGGATCTCTTTCACGCAGAAGCAGTGACATGCGTTAGGAATGTTTTGTCAGAAGAGCAGATTCAATCGTCAGCCCTGGTCCAAAAGCCATGGCAAGTGTCTTTTGGCCTTCACTTTCAGTATGGCCATCGAGCAGCTCTTTTAATACAAATAGAATCGTGGCGCTGCTCATATTTCCGTAGTTAGCAAGGACGGACCGGGATGCCCCAAGAGCGTTTTTACCGAGTGACAAAGTGCTTTCAACCTTATCCAGAATCGCCCGCCCACCGGGATGTATGCCCCAAAGGTTTATGTCATCCTGTGTGATTTCATACTTTTTAAAGATCGGCTCTAAGAAAGAGTTTAGCTCACTGCTGAGAATATCAGGTACGTACGTCGAAAGAGTCATATTAAATCCATGATCGCCAATGGACCATGCCATATCTTCTTTTCCTTTTTCCGTGATGGCGGATTCAAAACCTTCAATAGAATAGTAAGGTCCCCGGGTCGGCTTTTTACCTGAGATAATTGCCCCCGATCCACCATCAGAAAAGACAGAAGCAGAAATCATATCGTCCAGCACAGGTTGTGCCTGAAAATGAAGTGTACAGAGCTCTACGGATACAACCATGACGGTGGCGTTCTTATCTGCCTGGCATAGCTGACGGGCGAGTTTTAGGGCAGGGATCACAGCATAGCAACCCATAAAGCCCAGATGATATCGCTCGATCGACGACCGAAGGCCTAGTGAGCTGATGATGTCATAGTCGGGTCCCGGCGCATAAAAACCGGTGCAGGAGACAGTGATCAGGTGAGTGATGTCTGATGTATCAAGATCCGAACTATCCATCAGTTTTTGGGCGACATCAACAAAAAGGTCCCGGCCGTTTTTGATGTAGGTGTCATTGCGGCTTTTGGTACCCGGAGCAGTGCCCTGGCCGTTAAAAAAAAGTTCGAAAGATCCACTGGACTTGAAATCGTCCACGACGGAGTGCCGGGTTTCAATTCCGGACCGCCCATAAATATGATGCAGCAGTCGCTGATCCTTCTCATCGCCGCCGACAATTTCCTTCATTCTGTCACGCAGTTCTGTCTGAGTATATTTGTACTTTGGAACTGAGGTTTGAATTTGGTGGATGTAGGACTGCATGGCAAACAATGATTTAGCAGGATTGACTGTACTTAAAAGAATCTATACTGGTAACTATTCGTTCAGTCGTTTTAGTCTGTTAATACAATAATTATAAGTTTTTCCATACGAATATTTTCTCAAAGTAAACCTTCGTAAGACTATGGCAATGCTGAAGGCTAAATAGTTATCTCTGATCTTTCGGTGTCGGGTCTGTTTTAAAATCCGTTTGAAGCCGTAAAGTCAGCCCTTCGTTTTGATGAAAAACCTCGTGTTGTGCAGAATGCCTGCAGCAGTGAGTCCCGCAATCAAGCCTACCCAAAAACCCGGAGCGCCGAAATTGTAGGTAAATCCCAGCAGGTAGGCTGTGGGAATGCCAATGATCCAGTAGGAAACAAGGTTCACCACCATTGGAATTTTTGTGTCTTTTAACCCCCGAAGGGCTCCATATCCGCTTACCTGGAGCCCGTCAGAAATTTGGAATATGGCTGCCATATAAAGCAACTGAACAGCAATTTCGGTAACACCGGGGTCGCTGGTGTAAATAGAGGTGATACCTCGTGGAAAAAGAAACAGAACCGAGGCCGTACAGATCATAAAAAGAGTTGAGATGCCCACACCGATATATCCTCTAAACCTGGCCTCGTGAGGTTTGCTTCGCCCCATGGCGTTACCTACCCGGGCCGAGATTGCTATCGATAGTCCCAGCGGAATCATGAAGCAGATAGAAGCAAAGTTGATCGCGATCTGATGAGCTGCAATTTCCAGTGTGCTAAGCGTGCTTATGAGGAGACTTACCGTTGCGAACAAACTCACTTCCATAGAAGAACTTATCCCGATCGGTGTGCCGATTGAAATCAGCTCTGACAGGTACTTCTTTTCAGGCCACCTGAATTTATTGAATATTTCAAAGCGTTTGTAAGGCTTGTGGCTTGCTGTAAACCATAGCATTGCAATAAACATGACGGTGTACACCAGAGAACTGGCATAACCGGTACCAATGGCGCCGAGCTCCGGAAAGCCAAACTTCCCAAACATCAGCACGTAGTTGGCCGGGATATTTATCAAAGTGCCGATTATTGCAATATACATTGCGGGCCGCGTCACAGACAGACCCTCATTGAAATGCCGGAGTGCTGCATACGCGAACACAGGGAAAATCCCCCAGCTGATTGCCTGGAGATAGCCTGTAGCAATGGGCACAATCTCCTCGGTGACCTGCAGCAGCTCAAAAATAAAGTCGAGATTTCTCAGAATGAAAAATGCCGGTACTGCAAGTATCTGGCTCAGCCAAAGCACCTGTCGCGCATTTTTGCCGATATCGTCAAGGTTTCGGCCGCCCACATTTTGAGCCACAATGGGTGTTACAGCCATCAGGCAACCCATGCACAAAACAACGACAGGCATAAGCACACTGGTTCCGACCGCAATAGCCGCAAGATCCTCGGGCGAAAGCCGTCCGGCCATGATC